>JAABUS010000070.1_pt1 | contig 219947 bp, 202 predicted proteins | sample 5560161 | NCBI WGS metagenome assembly JAABUS01 (sample SAMN10711885, study PRJNA513376) | rock metagenome | isolation source: Antarctica rocks | place: Antarctica: Victoria Land, Trio Nunatak nord | collected 2016-01-04
GGTTTCAACTTTTCAAATAAAGCGTCTAATATTTCATTTTCGCTTAATTCTTGGGTTTCAATAAAATATTTCATTATTACAAACCTAATAAAAATAATTGGTTACAACAAACGGACAGTCATTTAAAAATTTATTAATATAAGCAGGAAAGTATCGCAATTTTTTAAACTATTTCTTAACTTTACAAATAATTATCCTTTTTTTATTAATTTTTCCACAATTTTTTAAAACTTTCCCACGATTTTAACTCTTTTACATAACATACTCTTATCTTCGCGCTCCCAAAAATAGTATGTCTAAACAAGCACTGATTAAACAGGATGGTTCTATAGTCGAAGCCCTTTCAAATGCGATGTTCCGGGTAAAGTTGGAAAATGGTCATGAAATCATTGCTACTATCAGTGGAAAGATGAGGATGAACTATATCAGGATTTTGCCGGGTGATAAAGTAGGAGTGGAAATGAGTCCTTATGATTTAAGCAGAGGCAGAATTATTTTCAGGTATAAATAAGCTTTTAAGCTGTAAACTTTAAGCTATAAGCAGAGACAAAATAAATAAAGAAGCTGACAGCTTGCGGCTTAAAGCTAAAAATAAAAAAAATGAAAGTAAGAGCATCTATAAAAAAACGCAGCGTAGATTGCAAAATTGTAAGAAGAAAAGGCAAGTTGTATGTTGTCAACAAAAAGAATCCCCGCTTCAAACAACGCCAGGGATAATTCTAAATTCCAGAAAAGGCATTTGGAGACCAGTCCGAAAGATTAAATTATTTTTTAAATAAAAAAATTCCTTTGTCTCGCTCGAAGGCAGCAGGAACAAAATTAAAATATGGCTCGTATTGCGGGTATAGATTTACCAAAAAATAAAAGAGGTGAAATTGGTCTTACATATATTTATGGGATAGGTCTTTCCAAGGCTCAGCACATTCTTGACTCTGCCGGTATTGACAGAAATAAGAAGGTGAACCAGTGGAATGATGATGAGCAAACTGCTATCCGTAATATCATTAACAGTGAGATTAAGGTAGAAGGTGCTTTGCGCAGTGAAGTGCAGATGAGCATTAAAAGGCTGATGGATATTGCTTCTTACCGTGGTCTGCGTCATCGAAAAGGCTTGCCCCTGCGTGGCCAGCGCACTCGTACTAACAGCCGTACAAGAAAAGGCAAACGTAAAACTGTTGCCGGTAAAAAGAAAGCGCCTAAGAAATAAAATATTGCAGGTTGTAAGTTGCATGTTAACCTGGTTATTAACCATGAACTTGTGACTTGGAATTGCCTTAAACCAGCCACCGGATCTTTTACTTATTGTAAAAAGGAGGGGCATAAATTTAAACAGAAGATTACCTAAAGAATTATGGCAAAAGCACAACAAAAACCAGACAGCGCAAAAGCTGCTGCAAAAAAAAGAATAGTAAAAGTAGATGCCTATGGCGATGCTCACATCAATGCTACTTTCAATAATATTATCATCAGTTTGACTAACAAATCCGGTCAGGTTATAAGTTGGGGCAGTGCAGGTAAGATGGGCTTCAGAGGTTCTAAAAAGAATACACCTTATGCTGCACAGTTGGCCGCACAGGATGCTGCGAAAGTAGCATTGGATGCCGGTTTAAAAAGAGTAGACGTATTTGTAAAAGGCCCGGGTTCAGGTCGGGAAGGCGCTATTCGTGCACTTGCAAACAGTGGTCTTGAAGTGACGATGATAAAAGACGTAACTCCTTTACCTCACAATGGTTGTCGTCCTCCTAAAAAACGCCGGGTATAAAAGAGAAAAAAATAAAAGTATAGATTCTAAATGTACATTTCGACTTGTCTTATTTAGAATTTTAAGCTTTATTAATAAGCTGGTATAGTTTGAATTTTAAGATTTTTGCATGAACTATACCGGGAACAAAAAAATCTAAAATATAAAATAATGGCAAGGTATACTGGTCCAAAGACTAAGATTTCAAGAATATTCGGGGAACCGATCTTGGGAAACGGAAAATGGTTGAGCAAAAATAGCAATCCTCCCGGAATGCATGGTGCACAGCGCAAGCGTAAAACATTGGGAGAATATGCAACTCAGTTAAAAGAAAAGCAGAAAGCAAAATACACCTATGGCGTTCTTGAGAAGCAGTTTCGTAACACTTTCGTTGAAGCATCACGCCGTAAAGGTGTAACAGGCGAAAACCTGATAAAATTGTTGGAAGCCCGTCTTGACAATACAGTTTTTAGACTTGGTATTGCTATAAGCCGTCCTGCTGCCCGCCAATTGGTTTCACACAAACATGTTACGGTTAATGGTTTTGTAGTTAATGTGCCCTCTTACCAACTGCAGCCGGGAGATGCAATAGGTTTGAAAGAAAAAAGTGCTGTTAATACAGCCGTTACCAGCAATATTCGCGGAAAAAACCAAAAGTTTAGCTGGTTAGACTGGAATGAAGCTGAGCTAAAAGGAACATTTATAACTTATCCTGAAAGGGAAAGCGTTCCTGAGAACATCCGGGAACAACTTATTGTAGAGTTATATAGTAAGTAATTGTTATTTTAAGTCTGCAAAATTATAGCAAGTAGTTGTATTGTTTTTACAAAAGACTTAAGGAATAGGAGTATATTATAACAGTCGTAATACTTGGAGTAGAAACGTACATATAAAAATTAAAATCACCCCGGCCTTAGAGGAGAATAATCAAACCTTTGGGCTTTGGGTACAAATCGTCAATAATAAATGGCTATTTTAAATTTTCAGAAGCCCGACAAAATTGTTTTACAAAAAGCAAATGATTTTGAGGCACAGTTTGAATTTCGCCCTTTGGAACCAGGTTTCGGCCTTACCATTGGGAATGCGCTTCGCCGGGTACTGTTAAGTTCGTTGGAAGGTTACGCCATTGTCGGAATTAAAATCGAAGGTGCTGAGCATGAATTTGCTACGCTGAAAGGAATTACCGAAGATGTGACCGAAATAATTTTGAACCTAAAGCAGGTTCGTTTTAAAAAGAAAGTTGACGGGGAAGTTAATTCTGAAAAAATAACATTAAGCATAAAAAATCAAACTGAATTTACAGCCAGAATGATTGGTGATGCTGCACAGGCTTTTGAAGTCATGAATCCTATGCTGCTTCTTTGTACCATGGATAGCAGTTCTAAATTAGATATTGAAATTACTATCGGCAAGGGCCGCGGGTACGTTCCTGCAGAAGATAACAGGGTTAAAGATTCAGTTTTCGGATATATTCCTATAGACAGTATTCACACGCCTATCGTAAACGTAAAATATACGATAGAAAATACCCGTGTTGAGCAAAGGACAGATTTTGAAAAACTGCTTATGGAAGTGCAGACGGACGGCACCATAAATCCGGAGGATGCTGTAAAACAAGCGTCGCGTATTTTGATACAGCACCTGATGATTATTACTGATGAGAACATTACTTTTGACAGTAAGGAGGAAAAGAAAGAAGACCTTGTAGACGAGCAAACATTGCAGTTACGTAAGGTTCTTAAGACTCCTTTGGAAGATCTTGATTTGTCAGTTCGTGCATTCAACTGTTTAAAGGCAGCGAAAATCAATAGTTTAAGTGAATTGGTTCAGTATGAGCAGGAAGATTTGATGAAGTTCAGAAACTTCGGTCAGAAATCTCTAAGTGAGATTGAGCAGGTGCTTAACGAGCGGGGCTTAGGCTTCGGAATGGATCTTGGCAAATTAGGTGTCGATAAGGACGACTATTAGCTTTCACCTATCCTCTCCCTTAAAAAATAAGATGAGGAAATTTTTTCATATTTATTAATCGATCTCTTACTCCTTTTAAGGGTTTGGGTTCAAGTCTTGTAATTCCTGACACGGTACAAGGCCATAAAATAAAAGTCATGCGTCACGGAGACAAAATAAATAATCTTAGTCGTACAGCAAGCCATCGCGCTGCTTTGCTAAGTAACCTGGCCAGTCAGTTGATCGCTAACAAGCGTATCACTACCACCTTAGCAAAGGCTAAAGCTTTAAGAACTTATGTTGAGCCTCTTATTACAAAGGCTAAAGACAACAGTACCCACCAACGCCGTATTGTTTTCAGTTATTTGCAGGATAAGGAAGCTATTAAAGAATTGTTTGATGTTGTTCGTTTAAAAATAGAAAGCCGTCCCGGCGGCTATACCCGTATCATTAAATTAGGAACCCGTGTGGGTGATAATGCTGAGTTAGCGCTTATTGAATTAGTTGATTATAATGAAATATATGGCAAAGGCACTGCTGCACAACAAGAAGCAACAGGTAAAAGGACACGTCGTGCCGGTAGTCGCAGAAAGGGTGGGGCGCAAATTTCAGTTTCTGCTGAAGAAACTGCTCCTGCTGAAGGAATTGCTCCTGCTATTCCCGAGGTGAATTCTGCTGCATTGCTTCCTGCCGCAACAGATGTTTCTGCAGACGAAGCTGTTATAAATACTAACTCTGAAGAACAAACTAAGGCTGCTGAATAATGAGTAAATTAAAAATAATGAAAAGCAAGGTTATTACTGACCTTGCTTTTTTTATGTTTAGTATTTATCAATATTATTTTTAGTAATAATTTTGATTTGCTAAAAGAGGTAAAATTCCTGCTTTTAACGATTTAGCGCTGTTTTATATTTAAAATAGCATTATTAATATAAAGTGACATACTATAAAACAAGATGAAAGAACAATCAAAAGCAATTTTACTTCTTGCAGACGGTACTGTTTATTATGGAAAATCATTTGGTAAAAAAGGAACTGCAACCGGAGAAATATGTTTCAATACCGGAATGACAGGTTACCAGGAGGTTTTTACCGATCCGAGTTATTACGGGCAGATTGTTATAATGAACAATGTTCATGTCGGTAATTATGGAGTTAAAGCAACAGACGTTGAAAGTGCAACGGTAAAAATACAGGGGTTAATTGGTCGTAACCTTGAAGAATTGTATAGCCGTAAACAAGCGCAAGGCTCATTGGACGCTTATCTGAAAGAAAACAATATCGTAAGTATAGAAGATATTGATACAAGAGCACTTGTTGCTCATGTACGGGCAAAGGGAGCAATGAATTGTATTATTTCTTCTGAAATAACAGATGTTGAACAATTAAAAGCGGAACTCTCAAAAGTACCTGATATGAGCGGCCTTGAGCTTGCTTCTCAGGTCACAACTAAAGCAGCTTATGAATTAGGTGATGCTGACTCCGATATAAAAATTGCAGTAATTGACTACGGAGTTAAGTCAAATATACTGAAATGTATGACTGACAGAGGAGCTTATGTAAAAGTTTTTCCTGCTTCTTCTTCTTTAAAAGAGATAAAAACCTTTAATCCGGACGGATACTTTATTTCAAATGGTCCGGGTGATCCCGGCGCTATGGGATATGCAGTAGACACATTAAAAGAAATTTTGCATGAAAATAAGCCTGTATTTGGAATTTGTCTTGGTCACCAATTGCTGGCTTTGGCACATAACATTCCAACGTACAAAATGCATCATGGTCACAGAGGTTTAAATCATCCGGTCAAAAATTTAATTTCCGGTCAGTGCGAGATAACTACACAAAATCATGGATTTGGTATAGACCCTGAGGCTGTTAAAAATAATCCTGATATTGAGATTACACATGTAAATCTTAATGATGACAGTATCGAAGGCATGCGGGTAAAGGGAAAACACGCTTTTAGTGTTCAATATCATCCCGAAAGCTTTCCTGGCCCGCATGACAGCAGGTATTTATTTGATGAATTTATAGAAACTGTAAGAACCACGATTTAAGGGATTTAGGAAAATAAAACATTGATTTGTGAAACGAGTGTGAACTTTAAAAGGAAATGTTTTTTATTCACTAATAATTATTTTATTTGACCGTTTCAATTCATATTAAATTATAAAATTTTTAAGCTTCCTTTCCCATCAGAACTGGAGCCACTGCTTATATGAAAATAGCAATCATTAACGGTCCTAACTTAAATTTGCTTGGAATTCGTGAACCTTCTGTTTACGGGAACCAGAACTTTGAGCAGTATTTCGAAGACTTGCAAAAAAAGTTTAGTGCAATACAATTGATTTATTTTCAAAGTAATGTGGAAGGAGAGCTTATAAATAAAATTCAGAAATACGGTTTTACATTCGATGGTATCATTCTTAATCCCGGGGGGTATACACATACCTCCGTAGCAATAGGGGATGCCATTGCTGCTGTTGCTGCTCCGGTTGTTGAAGTTCACATAAGTAACGTCGCTGCAAGAGAAGAATTTAGAAAGATAAGCTATGTATCAGCAAAGTGTAAAGGCACTATAACAGGTTTAGGATTAAAAGGATATGAATTAGCAATCCTCAGTTTATTGAAAGAATAATATGTTTAATTTTTTTTATTATTAATGCTGTTTTTTCATTTAGATAATTCTTGTTTAAGCTGCATGTTTTCTTCTTCCCCGACAAAAACATATATTTATGTGAAATTGCAAATTCTTATAAAATAATAATAATGTACTAAGCAATATTATTTGTAAAAATAGTTTCTGCTTCAAAATTCAATTAAAAGTTTTCATTCTAAAGCAACAACCTAAAAAATGAATGAATTTACATCTGAGCTTATTGGGACGATGTTCGTCATTTTACTGGGAAACGGGGTGGTGGCAAACGTAGTATTAAAAGGTACAAAAGGCAATAATGCAGGCTGGATGGTCATTACTACAGGCTGGGCTTTAGCTGTGTTTGTAGGAGTTGTAATCGCGGGCCCCTTTAGTGGTGCACACCTCAATCCCGCCGTGACCATTGGTCTTGCCTTGGTTGGAAAATTTAGCTGGTCAAAAGTGGCAGCTTATATTTTAGCCCAGTTTATTGGTGCAATGATCGGGTCATTTTTAGTATGGATCGTTTATATTGATCATTTTCGCAGTACAGAAGATCCGGATACGCTTCTTGCAGTATTCAGTACTTCACCTGCTATCAAAAATTTGCTTTTTAACCTGCTGAGTGAAATTGTTGGTACATTTGTATTAGTCTTTGTTGTATTTTATTTTGCCGGCGCACAAATTACCGGTTCTAAAATGCCGATAGGATTAGGATCATTAGGAGCTTTACCGGTTGCTTTTCTTGTATGGGCGATAGGTCTTTCATTAGGTGGCACCACTGGTTATGCCATTAATCCTGTCCGTGATCTTGGGCCCCGCCTTGTTCATTCGCTGCTGCCCATTAAACAAAAAGCAAGCAGTAACTGGAAATATGCGTGGGTTCCGGTTATAGGACCTTTTATAGGGGCAGCTATAGCAGCGCTTCTTTATTCCCTGTTGCAATAATGAAAGATTAATAAGGTTTTATAAATTTTTAAAGCATTCTTTCAGAATAAGTTTTAATCAGAATAGACCCGATTTTAAAAGAAAAAGCAAGCTTCTTATCTTTCCATCAAAATTGTCATCACTTTTACTGAAGTCTTTCTTGCAATAACTTACTTACTTCCCGATAAATGTCATCAGCATCAGGCATAGGAACGGGCTTATTATATATTTCTTTATACAAAAACTGAATTGTTTCATTTTTACTGCGATTGTCTTCTTCTACTTCAAATTCTAATACCACATTAGGTACCATCCACGGTGTGTGCTGTGGATTAGTTTGAGCATATAAAACAACTACAGGCGTGTTTACAGCAGCAGCTATATGTATCGCGCCTGTGTTTACAGAAACAATTACGGGAGAATTTTCAATAACAGCAATAAATTCTTCAAGGTCTAATAAACCTGCTGCTGAAAAGGCATTTTCACCTGTTTTTTTTGCTAATTGGTCGCACAAATCTTTTTCTGAAACTACACCTGTAAATAATACCTGAAAGCCTTTATCATTAATTAATTTCCTTGCTGCCTCTATCCAGAGATCTTTGGGATATTCTCTTTTTTTTTCACTGACGCCTGCATGAAAAACCAACAAGGGTTTTTCTGTATTAACTCCAGCCTTAGATAGTTTTTCCCGTGCATTTTTCCAGGCTGTCCCAGAAATATTAAGTTGTAGATGAATATTATCTGTATCAGCTCCGATAAAATTAACCAACCTGAGATCACGCCTGACCTGATGCCGGATAATTGTATAAGGCTCTTTATCAGCAACCCAATCAGTTAATAATTCATAAGGGTTTTCACGGCAATAAGCCAGACGTAAAGGAATGCCGGACATATAAGCAATCATAGCGGCCGGCAAAGCACTTTGGCTAAAAACGGTAAAAATAACTGCAGCGTCAAATCTTTTTTCTTCAAGCTGTCTGACTAAAGTTAAGATTGTTTCATTTGCATTTGCCCGTGGAGCTTTTATCCAGGGCAAGTCAAATACAATTACATCATCTATCTCAGGAATGAAAGAAGCTATAGCGGCAGCCATGGAAGAAGTGAGAACGGTAATTTTGCAGGAAATACTTTGTTTTAAAGCCCGTATAGCAGGCACAGACATGATGAGATCACCCATATTATCAGCCCGGATTATTAAAATATTTTCAGCGTGCTGCCAGCTTTTTGTCATCGTGTTACCTGCGATTTTCAGGCAATGTTACAAATAAATCGGGCAGCTTGTAAAAAGTCAGCAGCTACATAAGCAGGTTTTCGGAAATTACCTTCAGACCATTCGGTTTCGTTACCAATGTCTAATAAAATACTTTTGCACCCCGCTTTGTTGCCGGCTTCTACATCGTTTAGTATATCACCGATCATCCATGAGTCTTTTGCATCAATCTGAAGGTCTTTTGCAGCTTGCAGTATCATGCCCGGTGCTGGCTTGCGACAGTTGCAGTCAATCGAAAATTCAGGTATTTTTCCCAATGGATGGTGCGGGCAAAAGTAATAACCATCTATTTGTATGTCTTCTTTATTCAGCAGACAATTAAGCTTTTCACTCACTTTTTCTAATTCAGTATACTTAAAATATCCCCGCGCTACGCCTGCCTGGTTTGAAATTACCACGAAAATGTATCCTTTTTCTTTCAATAATTTTAATCCTTCCACTACTCCTTTTGATAAAGTAATTAAATCAGGATTTATATTGTAAGGAACATCAGGAATGAGCGTACCGTCTTTGTCAAGAAAAACTGCTTTTCTTTTTGCTGTCATTTTCTAAAGGTAAAACTAAGCAGCCTGACTCTTTTTATTAATAGTTTCTTTTGTCCCTGATTTTGAAACCAATGCAGGCACCTGTATGTGCTGATAAAGATCAGCGACAAGAGATGCCACTTTTTGCCAGGTAAAATTTTCTTTTACCCTTTGTTTAGATGCTTTTTTCATCTGCTGCAGCAAAGCCGGGTCAGATATAAGCATATGAACTTTGGAAGCTAAAGAATCAGGATCGTTCGGGGGAACTAAAAAACCAGTTTTTCCATCTAAAACGCTGTATTTTATACCACCAACATTGGAGCCAATTACAGGGGTGCCGCAAGCCATAGATTCAAGCGGCGTTATTCCAAAGGGCTCGTACCATGGGGTAGAAATAAATACATCAGCAGCACAATAGTAGTATTTAAGAATTTCCCGGTTTTTTCTGCCGACAAAAGTTACTTTATTTTCGACACCTTCTTCCTTAGCAATCCTTTGCAGCCTGGCTATTTCAGGGCAAGCCATAGGGTCAGGATCGTCTGTCTCTCCGCCTACCACCACCAGCCTGTACGGTACACCCGAGTCTTTGAGGCGGCCAAGAGCACGGACTACATTATCAACTCCTTTTCTCGGAACCATTCTGCCTAACTGCAACAGTATTTTCTCATCTGTCTGCAATCCTAATAATGTACAGGCTATCTCGCGGTTTATCGGGTAAAATTCTTTTGCGCTGAATCCGCACGGAATAATAGTAATTTTCTCAACCGGCGTGTTGTAATATTCTATCAGATCCATTTTATCCTGAGGGCATTCTGCTATAACGGCATCTGCGTTTTGAACGATTTGTTTTTCAATCTGTATCCTTTCCGGGGGAAATTTATCACTTTTGCCCTGGTATATCTGGCGGACATAGCCGAGTGCATGAAAAGTAATTACAAAAGGAATGTTTAAGGTCTCTTTTAGCCACATCGCAACAAGGCCCGACATGAAAAAATTAGCATGAATAAGATTGTAATTTATTTTCTCAATAGTAATAAACTTTATCATATCGTCTTTAAACGCACGCATAAACGGGAGTAATTCTTCTTTGGAAACAGGGCTGACGGGTCCTGCTTTTACGTGAATAACCCGGATATTATTTTCCCACTCTATCACTTTAGGAAGCTTGGGATCTTCCCACCGGGTGAAAATATCAACATGATGTCCTGCTGATGCGAGGTGTTTTGCCAGCTCTGCCACATATACATTCTGACCGCCGCTGTCTACTCCTCCAAGCGAAGCTAATGGTGATGCATGTTCGCTTATGAATGCTATCTTTCTTTTCATATAGTAGTTGTTTGTAAAATCCTCCATGCAGAAAACCTTGTTTTTATTATCCAATCTAAACAACAAATTAGTTTATTAGAGAAGTGAACAAAAATTTTTACAATTATACTAAAATAGTAAGTTCTTTCATTTGTATATGTTCGTAAATTATCAGATTACCAGATACCGGCTTATAAGCATGAAAAGTTTTTTTTATAAATGTCATTTTTGAGTTAACATTTATTGCAAATAATAGTTTAAGAGCTTTCAAAAGGATATTGAGGATAAATAGTTTTTTATAAAAATCTGAAGAAATGTTAGTGATTTCAGATAAGATCTACAATAAGAGATTCCAGTAAAAGTAATTGTAAATACTTATCTTTTTTATTATAAATTGTTTTGCTGCATAACTTCGTAGTATTTCTGTTTTGTATATTTCTTTCTTTTTTTAAATGTTAAATTCTTTTGTTTTAATTATTGGCATTGGTAGAAGTTCAATTATAATACCATTTGCTTTTAGAGATTTGGAAAGCTATAGAATTAGAATTAGTAGAAAAATTTCCTCGTATCGTTAAATAATTGTTAACGGGAACTTATATTATTGAAAGTAAGCAGATTATGAATTTGAAAGTGAATTATTTTAGTCAAAAGCTGCAGTAAAAATAAAAAAGAAGAATAGAAATTAAGGAGAAAAAGTTCCTTTTATTTTAATTATAGTATTCTTCTAAACATATATATTTTTATCTGCTCATTGGTTTTTGTATTTTTTTAAATTTAAAAAAATCTTCTTGAAATACTTCTTAACTTTTATAGCAGTCCGGTATAGTTTGTTTAGTTATACACAAACAACCTTACATGAAAAGTTTAAGGTAAAAGTAAATGCTGGAATGTTTTCTAACAACTTTATAAAACAAGCAAAATCTTAATAAGCTCTCTGTTTTCGAAATACCGGTTTTAGGTGGAGTAGCAGCAGGAATAGGGTTTTTACGTTATAAGCTTGAGAATAATCAGAAGGTTAAAAAAAAAGAGCTGGAATACCAGGCAACACTATTGGGTTTAGCAATAGGAAATAGATTTACTGTTGTCACAGAAATAGGATATGGTTGTAAAGGTATTTTTCAATTGGGTTTTTTGTATAAGCGTTAGAAGATTACGGCATTTTCAGGCAACAAAGGCTCAAAGACGAAAAATTGCGGAAATTTTTATGTCGCTATGTTCTAAATAACTAAATAACAACTTTCGCTCCCAGCCACGCCATCATTTGCATTCCATTTGATATAGCATCTTCGTCAATATTAAACTTTGGCGTATGTACATTGTGGACAATGCCTTTTTCTTCGTTTCCTACACCGAGACGATAAAAACACCCTGGAATAACATGTGTATAAAATCCGAAGTCTTCTGCGCCCATTCTTAACTCAGTTTCTTCCACGTTTTTTATCCCCCGATATTCGTTAGCCAGTTGCCATGCAGCTTCTGTTAAAACCGGGTCATTATCAACAAAAGGGTAGCCGATATCAATAAAAACTTCAGCTTCAGCGCCCATTGCATGTACAAGCTCTTCAGATTGCTTTTTTATCAGTTGATGTGCCTTTCGCCTCCATTCCTCGTTCATTGCTCTGAAAGTACCTTTTAATTTTACTTCGCTTGGGATGACATTAGTTGTGTGCCCGCCTTGTACAGAGCAGACAGACAAGACTGACGGAGAAGTCGGATTATTATTGCGGCTTATAATCTGCTGCAGGCTTACAATTAAATGAGAAGCTATTAAGATAGTATCAGCAGTAAGATGTGGCTGGGCTGCATGTCCACCTTTGCTTTTAATGTTGATAAAAATCTCATCGGCGCTTGCCATTACCCTGCCTTTTCGAAAACTAAATTTTCCTATAGGTAAGCCCGGATGAACATGCATTCCAAATATTCCCTGTGGCCTCGGATTTTCTAAAGCGCCGTCTTTAATCATTAAACTTGCCCCGCCTGGATTCCTTTCTTCACCAGGTTGAAAAATAAGCTTTACCGTTCCTTCCCAATCGTCTTTCAGTTCCTGCAAAATTTTGGCAGCGCCAAGCAGGCATGTCGTATGTACATCGTGTCCGCATGCATGCATTATACCTTCATTCAATGATTTATATTCTACCTCATTTTCTTCTGATATCGGCAGTGCGTCCATATCAGCCCGTAAGGCAATAATGCGGCTTTCAGGATTTTTTCCATGTATCAATCCAACCACGCCGGTCGTTGCTTTTATCTCAAATGAAATATTGTAATCAGAAAGTTTTTGCTGAATGTACTTTGAAGTTTCGAACTCCTGGTAACTCAATTCCGGATGTGCGTGCAAATGATGCCTGATGTCTATAAACTCCTGCCGGTACTGATGTGCAAGCGTTTTTATTTTCTCCTTCAGCATATACTAAATATATTTCAGATTGTTTTATTGATCCTGCAAAAACCCTTCATCACCTGCAGGTGTGTGCTCAATAATATCAGGAACAATATAAACGCCTTTTTGAGGATAGAGGGCAGAAATCATTTTGCGAAGCTGGGAAGCATCTTTTTGTGTTAGAAAATTTCCTATCCTGACCCTAAAGCTGGGAGCCTGGTATAACAAATAAGATTTTTGGTCAGGAAACCGGCGCAGTAATTCTGCTTTTACTGCATTTGCTTCATCCCTGTTTTGCGTATTTGCAGCCTGTACACGAAAACCACGAACATTATGAGACATGGAAAGATAAGATTTTTTATTTATTTCAGTCTGCTTAGCAGCCATCTCATCAAACCTTGGGTCTTTGTGCACACTAACAGCAGAAAAAGTGTCTCTGCCAGCTGTCTGCGCCTCTGTTGTAACAGCATAAATAATAAAAAAGGATAAAAGTATTATTTTCATTGGTTAATAATCATTTTCTAAAGCTGACTGCTGGTTTACAATTGCAACACTTGCGCTGCATCCCAGTCGTGTGGCACCTGCGTCTATTAATTGTTTTGCAAATTCATACGTTCTTATTCCGCCCGAAGCCTTTATCTGCACATTCGCGGGAAGGTTTTCACGCATTATTTTCACTGTTTCCACGCTTGCGCCTTTCTCTGCATACCCGGTAGATGTTTTAAGAAAATCAATTCCTGCCTCACCATATAACCTGCAGCATTTTATAAGTTCATCATTTGTCAGAACACCGCTTTCTATAATAATTTTTATACTCTTGCCTTTACTCTTTACAACCGGCATTATATGATTAATCTCGTTTGAAATATATTGCCAGTCATTATTTTTGATTGCCATTATATTTATTACAACATCCAGCTCATCGGCTCCGTCAACCATTGCTAACAATATTTCTGCCAGCTTAGCCTCAACGGCAGAATAACCAAAAGGAAAGCCGATAACAGTTGCAACTTTCACGTTTGTGCCCTTTAAAAGATTTTTACTTTTTTCTATAAAAGGCGGAGGAATACAAACTGCCGCAAATTCAAATTCCCTTGCTTCGTTGCATACTTTTTCTATTTCAGCAACAACAGTTGTGGGTTTGAGAATGGTGTGGTCAATGTAAGAGTTAATTTTCATATATTGACAAGAATACAGAAAAATGTTACATTTTACTTAGAAGCGGTCTAAAAAATGCATGATTTTTTTCTTTGCGATACTTTGCAATGTCTTTTCTTTGTGCTTCCACGTTAAAAACAAATTAACCGCAGGGAGAAATACAAGAGTTTTCCCAAAGGTTTTAAAAGCTTCATAAGAGCGGCATATTGAATATCGCGCTCCTACGGAGCTTCAAACAATTAAACTGTTTTTTTCTACCAATATTTTGTCTCTCTGAGGCAACAAAAATTCACTCCGCCATAGATTACATTACTAACTCTTATCAACCAGCTTATAACTTGCTTCATTGTACCTGTCGCCAATGTTTGGATATTTAGCCAACACTTTCTCAATGTCCTGCAAATCTTCTTGTGACAACTGAATATCTACACTGCCTGCATTGTCTGCAAGCTTGCTGCGTTTTTTTGTTCCGGGAATTGGGATGATATTTTCTCCCTGGGCAAGCAGCCAGGCAAGCGCTAACTGTGCAGGCGTACACTTTTTTTCTGTTGCCAATGCTGCAAAAGCTTCAGCCAATTTCTCATTATTATCCTGGTATTGCTGTTGGTAGCGGGGAAGTGTTTTACGAAAATCATCAGCAGCGAGTTCGCTGAGTCGTAAAGTATTTGTCATTAGTCCACGGGCCAGCGGGCTGAAAGGAACAAAAGTAATTCCAAGCTCTTTGCATGCAGGAAGCACTTCTTTTTCCACATCACGGCTAAGCAATGAATATTCGCTCTGCAATGCACTTATCGGATGAACTGCATTTGCCTTTCGCAAAGAATTTGCAGATGCTTCTGACAGTCCGAGGTAACGAATTTTGCCTTCTTTTACAAGACCCGCCATAGCGCCAACCATTTCTTCAACAGGCACGTTCGGATCAATGCGATGCGCATAATAAAGATCAATAGTATCAATATTGAGTCTTTTTAAATTTGCCTCAACAGCAATTTTCATGTATGCGGGCGAACCATCGAAGGTTGAGCTTTTTCCATCTTCGGTTGCCTTAAATCCAAATTTGGTGGCAATAAAAATTTTATCCCTGTTGCTGCTGAGAACTTTTGAAATAAGCTCCTCGTTTTTGCCATTTCCATAAAAGTCGGCCGTATCCCAAAAGTTGATTCCCAAATCAAGCGCATAATGCAGCGTTGCTATAGACTCTTCATCATCAGGCACACCATAAGCATGACTCATGCTCATACATCCAAGACCTATTGCTGATAATTTTTCGGTTTGTGCAAGTGTTCTGTATTTCATTTTGCAAAAGTAATGTATCAGGTTATGAGTATTATAATGACAGGAATTAAAACAGCAAAAAATATTTTTTAAAATAAGTCTTTGGTTCCTTTATATAGGAATAAAAAAGATAGCATTAACCCTTATTATCTTCACAACAATATTTCTGTTTTTAAAGCTTTTTCTGAAGCTATTCTTATTCTGCCTTATTTAAAAAGGTCTAATTAAATGAGACTTAAAAATTCCAAACATCCAATAATCCCACTTTCCCCGTTCAGACAAAGGCAGACAAATGGTAACTTGCACAAATGGAAACCATTAAAGACCTGAGACTTGCTGTATTGATTGACGCAGACAATGTACCATACAGCAACATCAAAGAAATGCTGGAAGAAATTGCCAAATACGGCACGCCGACTTTTAAACGGATTTATGCAGACTGGACAAAGCCAACTGTATCAGGCTGGAAAGGAGTGCTGCTGGAAAGCGCCATCACGCCGGTTCAGCAATACAGTTATACTTCCGGCAAAAATGCCACTGACTCTGCTATGATTATAGATGCTATGGACATTCTCTACTCCGGCAGAGTTGATGGTTTTTGCATCGTTTCAAGCGACAGTGACTTTACCAGGCTGGCCATCAGGCTGAGAGAAGCAGGGATGAAAGTTTTTGGCATTGGCCAAAAGAAAACGCCTGTGCCATTTATATCAGCCTGTGATAAATTTATTTATATAGAAATATTAAAAGCCGAAGAAGAAGCTGCAAAACCTGCGGCAAAAAAGACAAGAACGAAAAAAGCTGCTAAAGCGGCAGCAGATATTCCTGAAATTATTGAAACGCCGGTGATCACAACGCAACCCATAGAAAAAATAGATCGGGAATTAATAAAATTAATTGCAGACAGCGTCAACGATCTGGCAGACGAAGAAGGATGGGCATTTTTAGGTGATTTAGGGAATTTACTGCTAAAAAAACAACCGGATTTTGATTCGCGTAATTATGGATTTAAAAAACTGCTGCCGCTAATTAAAAGCCTCAACCAATTTGAAATAAATGAAAGAGGAACCGGCAAAAATAACATTACGCTTGTATATGTAAGAACAAAAAAATGATCTTTATTAAGATTATATTTTCTTGAAAAAGAATAATTCCTGCTCTTTTGCTATTCAGGCAACGAATCAGTGGCTCCGGGATGAGCCGGATCATAAATGGCCACGGCAACACGTGAGTCTGCACAGCCATAATACAAAAACCACTTCTTTTTAAAGAACACAAGTCCTTCCATAAATACCGTTCCATTTACATATTGCCCGCTTTTTTCAAACGGTTCCATGGGCCTGAAAAAAGGAACGTCTAACCTGCCGATAGCTTTTGTCGGATCATGAAGATCAAAAAGAACCTGGCCGCCGCAATAGCTGTTTCCCTGAAAACGCTTGTCGCCGTTTTCAGGATTATTCTTTCCATTGTACAATAATAAAATTCCATTATTCGTCATAATTGCGGGAGGGCCGCATTCCGTAAGATCGCTGTCAAAATATCCTTTTCTCGGCGAAATTAGTGGCCGCAATTCTCCGTTTTCATTCACCAGCGGTTCCCAATTAATCAGGTCAGAAGAAGTTGCAGCAAAAACGCCTGCTTCTCCCCAATACATCCAATATTTTCCATTAATCTTTGCGATAAGCTGTTTGCCATTAACAAGCCTGGTTAAAACAGATGCAGATTTGCTTGCTATATTAAAAAATTTACCATTATACGCTTTCCTGAAAATAGGTCCATATTTGTTCCAATGAATTAAATCTTTTGACATGGCAACGCCTAATCGCGGCAGTTTACGATTCCACTGTGTATAAAAAATAACATACATTCCTTTTTCTGTCACAGCTATGCGCGGATCTTCGCATCCGCCCGGCCATTCAAATTCTTTCTGGCTGTCGTTTCTTGGATAAAAGACTGGTTCAGAACGTCTTTTCAGGTGTATTCCGTCTTTACTTTCTGCATAGCCCAACCGCGACGTCCGCTCACCAATACCAACGCCTGATTTATCTTCCGCGCGATATAAAACGACGATTTTATCCTTTTTTATTGCTGCAGCAGGATTAAAAGCATCATTAGACTCCCACCTTATTTTTTCTCCTGAAACCGGGTCTGTAAATACGGACACAGGATTTGGAGAAATAACAGGATTTATGTTTGCCGGACGCTCAAAGCCGCCAAATGCCCAGGCGGGTAAAGAATTATTATTTGTTTGTGCATAAGCAGTATTAAACAGAATTAAAACAAAAATCAACTTTTGCATATCGCTATTTTAAATAGAAAAAAATTGTATTACTTTTAAAATTTAAAAGTTACGGCAAATAATATAATCGTAATTTATTTCTTCTTTTTACAAAACCCATTCCTTACTTATTTGCCGCAGTTAGTTTGATATGTTTTTCAAAATTTGTACTTTTATTTTTATCGCTTAATTAAATTACTATGCCCGAGTTACCTGACCTTCAAGTATTTTCAAAAAACCTTCATTCTGTTTTTGCAGGAAAAAAATTAGTAAAGATTAATGTGGTAAATGGTAAAAAACTGAAAGATAAACAGGCAGAACTAAGTGAAAATTTAGAAGGAAAAATATTGCAGTCGGTGTACAGAATGGGTAAAGAATTAAGGTTTCAATTTCCAGATAACATTGTGCTTGGCATGCATCTTATGCTGCATGGGGGCATGTACCTGTTTGAGAAAAACAATGAAAATAAGTTTACTATAGCGGAATTACATTTTGATAACAAAGGATTAGCGCTAACAGACTGGCAGGGAATGGCGAACATTACACTTAACCCGGAAGAAAAAAAAGGAGCAGACGCATTGTCCGAAAAGCTTGACTACAATTACCTGAAAACCGCTTTACAATCGAAAGCAAAAATTAAAAATGTGCTGATGAATCAAGACATTATCCGGGGCATTGGCAATGCGTATGCGGATGAAATCTTGTGGGAGGCGAAAATATCTCCCTTTTCGACTTCCGGCGCTATTTCTGAAAATAAAATTCACTGTTTGCAAAAGGCGATAAAAAATGTGCTTACCAATGCAGAAAAACAAATAGTAAAAAAACATCCTGATATCATAACAGGGGAAATCAGGGATTTTCTTAAGGTCCACACCAAAGAAAAAAAAGAAAGCCCGGGCGGATACCTGATAAAGGTTGAAAAAAAAGGCGGCAGGATAACTTATTATACCGACGAGCAGGAGTTATTTTTGTAATGCGGTTTTATGCTTTCTTAGAAGGAATACTCTTTTGCCGGCAATAAATGATATTTTTCTGCAACAATTCCTTTATTTTGTAATTCACCTATGAAAACATGAAAAGTATAGAGACTAACTTTATAAAGCCATCGGTATTTCTTTTTTTATTTTTTATTTTTTTTAAGACCATTCCGGCTTTTGGCCAGGTCGTCGGCTGCACAGATCCGGATGCTAATAATTACGATCCTTCAGCTGCTGTAAATGATGGAAGCTGTACATATAATATTACAACTTATACTCCTCCTGTCCGGGTAGATCCGATCAGCGATACACTTACCGAAAGCAGCGGCCTGCAGTGGGCAGGAAATTCTTTGTGGAGCTTTAACGACAGAGGCGGTACCCCCGACCTTTACAGAATTGACACAGCAAGCAAAGCAATATTGCAGATTGTAAGACTTGAAGGCGCGACCAATGTTGATTGGGAAGAACTGACTTTTGACAGCACTTATTTCTATGTTGGCGATTTTGGCAATAATCTTAATGGCGCCAGAACTGATCTTAAGATTTATAAATTTCCCTTCAGCGCTATCCCGGATTATACAACGAATCGTGAAGCAACTATTCCTGCTGAACAAATAGAAATTCTTCATTTTACTTACAGCAATCAGCCCCAGCCTCCTGACACAGTTGGTCTTAACGCAACACAATTTGATTGTGAAGCAATGATAGTGGAAAATGGTAAAATTCATCTTTTTACAAAAGACTGGGTTGATCTTACCAGCACGCATTATGTCATTAACGGCACAGTTGCCGGTAATTATGTTGCTGCCCCGGTGGACACGCTTCAGACAGGTTATCTTGTAACCGGCGCAACCCAAACACCTAAAAAAGAAATAACAGCACTTTTAGGCTATGATAATTCACTGTTTAAAAATCATTATCTGCATATACTTTCCGGCTACAGCAATGGTAAATTTTTTAATGGAAATAAGAGAAAAATTAATCTTCCCAATGCGACTTATATGGGTCAGGCAGAAGGCATTACTTTTAGAAATGACACTTACGGTTATATAAGTAATGAAAAAGTTTCTTCATTTACAAACCAAAAGCTTTTTTCTTTCGATATCGGCCATTTTGTTCCTTCAAACATTTTGGCAGAAGAATTAAATGATTTTAGTGTAAGTAAATTAAATGGCATACACAAAATAACCTGGAATTTTAGTTCAATCGTTCACGGTCTTGAAATACAGCAAAGCCCCGATGCTTTACGTTTCACCATTATAAAAACCTATCATACTTCTATGGCTGGTTCTTTTGATAATAAGCCTGCAAATAATCTAAATTACTACAGGCTTGCCTGGAAGCAAAATAACGGCGGATACCAATACTCAAAAGTTATACGCATAAAAAATGAAGAAAATAAGCTGATTAGTAATCTTGTGCTCAGGGCAAACGGAGACTTATCTTTTACCTTAAGCGGAGGACAATCTGAATATTCGACATTTAAATTATTCAGTACTGATGGCAAGATGCTTTCGCAGTCTGGAGGTCATTCGTATTTGCCTGGTTTTAATAAAATTAATTTTTCAAACAATGCTGTTTTGAATGATATTGTTCTTGTAATAATTAATAGTAACAGTCAAAAAACAACGACTCTTTTGCACGTGTTGAAATAAATATTTTGAATATTATTAGCCAGCAGATAACACAGATAACCGCAGAAGAATTGTTTTACAATAGCAGTTAAAAAAACAATAATTGAAAAACCTGCGTGTTCAACGATATCTGCGCGAAATAAACTCCTGCAATTCTGTAGTTTCTGTTAACACCAATACCGCGGCTGCTTTCGTACTTTCGCCAAATGGCTGAAAAAACATATTCAATAGAAAAAATACTTTCCAATTTAAAAATTGAAAAACTAAATGAAATGCAGTTGGCTTCTCTTGAAGCTAATAAAAAAGATAATGATATTATTCTTCTCTCGTCCACCGGTTCAGGAAAAACCATCGCTTTTTTATTACCCATACTGCAAGCATTGGATGCTGACAATAACCACACGCAGGCGTTAATCGTAGTTCCTTCAAGGGAACTGGCTTTACAAATTGACCAGGTATTCAGAACAATGGGCACTGGTTTTAAAGTCACGTGCTGCTACGGGGGGCATCTGCGCGAGACCGAAGAAAACAATTTAGTGCAGGCGCCGGCGTTGATAATAGGAACACCTGGCAGACTATCCGATCATATTCGCCGCGGTAATATTCAGGCTGATAGTATTGAAACTTTAGTGTTGGATGAATTTGATAAATCGCTTGAATTGGGTTTTCATGAAGAAATGTCTTTTATCATTTCCTCATTAAAGCATTTAAAGAAAAGAATACTTACTTCGGCAACTGAAGCAAATGAAATTCCTGAATTTATCCAATTAAAGGAGCCTCTGCAGTTAAATTATTTATCAGATGAAGATGATGCCTCCCTTGCCGTTCAATTTGTAAAAAGTGATGATAAGGACAAAGCAAATACACTTTTTAAATTAATATGTTTTTTAGGAAACAGGTCAGCAATTATATTTTGCAATCATCGTGAAGCTGTTGAGCGAACCAGTAAATATTTATCAGACAAAGGAATTGTAAACGTATTTTATCATGGTGCACTCGAGCAGCAGGAACGGGACAGCGCTTTGTGCAAATTCAGAAATGGCACTTCCAACGTTTTGGTTACCACTGATCTTGCTTCAAGAGGCCTGGATATTCCAAATATAAGGTACATTATTCATTATCATTTACCTGCAAATGAAGATGTATTTACGCACCGCAACGGAAGAACGGCAAGAATGGAAGCAAGCGGAACTGCTATTCTTATTTTATCGCCGGAGGAAAAATTGCCGCCTTACATTTCTTCCACTGTTGAAGAAATAGAATTGCCTGAAACGAGCACTTTACCTGAAAAACCTAAATGGTCTACACTTTTTATTGCCGCAGGCAAAAAAGACAAGGTCAATAAAATTGATATAGTAGGTTTTTTAACTAATAAAGGACAACTGAAAAAAGAGGATATAGGATTGATAGAAGTAAAAGATTTTTTCTCGTTTGCCGGAGTGCGCAAAGTAAAAGCAGGGCATACTTTGGAGCTGATTAAAAATGAAAAAATAAAGAATAAAAAGGTGAAAATAGCTGTCGCTAAATAAACCCGATAATTCTTCTGGAGTCCGGATAAAAAATATGTCAGCTTCACGTTTTCTTCTTTACAAAGGCCTTACCCAAATATTACGATAACTTATTGGTTCACTTTTATCACCATGGGCCTGCAGCTTTATGGGAGCAGCGCCATGCCTGCGGTAAGAAGGTTGTCCTATGTAAGGTGTGTCACCTAAAATGGTAACATCATTCTGAACAAGAACACCATTGTGAAAAACAGTGACATGGGCAAGTGACGATAAAACGCCATATTGGCTAAATTTTGGAGCAGTCCAGACGACATCAAACGTCTGCCATTCTCCGGGTTTTTTTGATGCATTGGCAAGTGGTACTGCCTGCTTGTATATGCTGCCGACCTGTCCATTTACATAAGTAGTGTTTTTGTAATTATCCAGCACCTGCAATTCATATCCCCCGGCTCCCCATGGCAGCGCTGCTAAAAAAATACCGCTGTTGCCGCGTGCCTGACCTGTTCCGGTTATATTCGTTGGTATCCGATATTCGATATGCAACTGGTAATTAGTAAAAGTTCTTTTGGTTTGAATATCTCCTGCAGCTTTATTGACCGTCATTATATTGTCTGCAACAATCCACTTGGCTTTGGTCGAGTCTTTTGTGGATATCCATTGATTTAGATTTTCACCATCAAACAGGACAATTGCGTCGGAAGGCGCATCATTAAAAGATGCGCCTGGCCTTACTACGGGCGGTATGGGTGCATAGTATTCAGTCTCTTCAGGTCTCATTTTTTCATCTGCAGTATTTACCTGTGCATTGGTAATAAAGGAAGTGCAACTAAACAGGGCAGATAGAATTATCAATCTTTTCATTAAACTTTTTCTTTTAAAATTTATTAATGTAAATGCTTATTTTTCACTATTGGTTTTGCCACAAGACACGAAGGCATAAAGTTTTGCAAAGAATGGTTTGCAAAGAATAGATGAACAGATTTTTATATTAATACTGAATTTATCTAAGACAGTAAAACGTTTTACTTTTATCATTGAACTGATAGCAAACGAAAGGCCATAATTATTTTACTTTCTTTGTTCTGCTATTTTACGGGCTTCTTCGTTTGGAATCTGCAGCATTGGAGGCATAGCAATGACGAGTAACCGGAAGAATTGGCAGGCATAAGTAAATTTTAAATGAAGGAATCGTTGATGAGGCAAGTTATTCATTTATATAACAATAAAAAATCCAACTATTATTTATTCGAAACTTAAACTATTGTAATAAAAAAAACAATTGAATGTTGTATAACTATATTAATTAAAGCAGTAATAATGAGTCCTTTAATTTTAGTAATAAGAGCATGCTCAGATTTTATAAATTTGCGGAACAGCTCGTTTGACTGGTGTTTGTCTTGTCTCTGAGTAGTAAATAGAATTAAGAATATGATTTTACAATGAATTCATGAAAATATAAGAGATTGCCAAATCAAAACTTTGCTTACATGCCTTTTTAATTGTTTTCCATTAACATAATCAGTTTTTGATATACTCAGCATAACTAATCTTGTTACAATAAAATCTTAACTCAAATGCAAAATGATTTTTCGTTAGAAGGCAAAGTGATCGTAGTAACCGGAGGTACGGGAATACTTGGTAATTCTTTTATAAACGGCATTGTAAAAGCCGGAGGCGCAGTAGGTATTTTAGGAAGAAATAAGGAAGTGGCGGAAGAACGGGCGGAAGCGATTAATAAAAATGGCGGTAAAGCAATTGCCCTCATTGCTGATGTGATGAATGAAGAGCAGTTGACAAAGGCAAAACATGCTTGTCTGGAAGCATTTGGTAAAATTGATGGCCTTGTAAACGGTGCAGGCGGTAATCAACCCGAAGGTGTGCTGACTCCCGACCAGGACATTTTTAAAATCAATATGGAGGGAATGAAAAAGGTGATGGATCTTAACCTTTGGGGCACTTTACTTCCCACGCAGATCTTTGGTGAAGCTATTGCAGAAAATGGGGGTGGCAGCATCGTTAATATATCTTCGATGAACAGTAAAAGAGCTATTACACGGGTGTTGGGTTACAATATGGGTAAAGCGGCTGTAGATTGTTATAACCAATGGTTTGCTGTAGAACTTGCCAACAGGTATGGTGATAAAATAAGAATGAACGCTCTTGCACCCGGGTTTTTCTTAACAGAGCAGAACCGTTATTTACTTACAAAAAAAGAAGGCGGATATACAGAAAGAGGCGAAAAAGCCATCAGGCAAACACCCTTTAAACGGTTTGGAAATCCCGACGAACTGCAAGGCGCTATTGTATGGTTATTAAGCGATGCCTCAAAATTTGTAACGGGCGCTATGATTTGTGTAGACGGAGGATTTTCAATTTTCGGTGGCGTTTAAATAAGAAAAGTAAATCATAATGCAAGATGAAAATGGAATGTATAAAATGGAGCAAACCATGCGTTGGTATGGTCCCGCCGATCCTGTTAGTTTGGCTGATATTCGCCAGGCGGGTTGTACAGGTATAGTTACAGCCTTGCATCATATACCTAACGGCGAAGTGTGGACTGTTGAAGAAATACAAAAGCGTATACAGCAAATTAAAGCAGCAGGTTTAGCCTGGAGCGTAGTTGAAAGTGTGCCGGTGCATGAAGCCATCAAAACGCAAACAGAGAACTTTATAATTTATATTGATAATTACAAAAAAAGTATTAAAAATCTTGCTTTTTGCGGCGTTAAAATAATTACCTACAATTTTATGCCCGTGCTCGACTGGACCCGAACTGATCTTGCTTATACAGTTGATGATAGCTCAAAAGCGCTTCGTTTTGAAAAAGCTGCTTTTATTGCTTTTGATGTTTTTATATTAAAAAGAAAAGGAGCTGCAGATGAATATTCTGCAGATGATCTGGCAAGAGCAAAGCAAAGGTTTGAAAATATGAGTGATGAAGAAAAATTGTTGCTTCAGCGCAATATAATAGCAGGTTTGCCCGGCAGCAATGAAAGTTTTACTATCGAACAATTTGAGGCGGCATTAAAAGCTTATAAAGGTATTGATGCTGACAGGCTTCGAAGCAATCTGATACATTTTTTACAACAAATAATTCCAACAGCAGAAGATGCGGGAGTAAAGATGGTTATTCATCCTGATGATCCTCCGTATCCTATTTTAGGATTGCCAAGGGTGGTAAGCACGGCGGCAGATATAGAGGCGTTGATTAAAGCAGTTCCTTCATTAAGTAATAGCCTTTGTTTTTGCACCGGTTCATTTGGTGTAAGGCCTGATAATGATTTACCAAACATGATTGAGAAATTTGCTGAGCGTATTAATTTTCTTCATCTGCGAAGCACACGCCGAAATGAGCTCGGCGACTTTTATGAAGACAATCACCTCGAAGGAGACGTGGATATGTATGCAGTTGTAAAAGCAGTTGTAAAACTTATGCATGATAGAAAAGTAAGCATACCAATGCGCCCCGATCACGGACACCAGATGCTTGACGATCTTTCAAAAAAAACCAATCCCGGATATTCTGCTATCGGTCGCTTGCGTGGCCTTGCAGAATTACGCGGGCTTGAAATGGGCATACAAAGAAGTGAAAACCGGTAACAATATTATCAGTATTATCAGCATTTGATAAAGAATTTTTCTAAAAAAATATAAATAACTATGAACCAGGAAACAACAATAAAAACAGTTTTAGAATACCCTGTCGTTCCTGTATTTTATCATTCCGATCCTGAAGTTTGTGCCGGTGTTTTTAAGGCATGTTATACAGGCGGCTTGCGTGCTTTTGAGTTTACCAACCGCGGGGAAAATGCATTGGAAACATTTAAAAAGCTGCGGCAACAAATGAATAATTTTCCAGGTTATGTTCTTGGTGCAGGAACTGTTTTAAAAGAAAGTGAAGCAAATGATTTTATCGAATCAGGCGCTTCTTTTATTGTTTCTCCGTGTTTTATAGAAAGTGTTTCTGATGTTTGTTATCAAAATAAAATTCCTTACATGCCTGGTTGTATGACAGTGAAGGAAGTACATTATGCTATGGAAGCAGGTTGTGAGATAATAAAAGTTTTTCCGGGAGAAGTTGTAGGGCCGTCTTTTGTAAAAGCTGTAAAAGCCGTTTTTCCAAAAGCGCAACTAATGGTTACGGGCGGTGTGTCGCCAACGAGTGAAAGTATCTCCTCATGGTTTAGTGCAGGTGTTTCGGCTGTAGGAATGGGATCAATGTTATTCAAAAAAGAATGGCTTGAAACAGGCAATTATACTGCAATCGAAGAGGCATGTAAAAATTGTTTAAGCTATTTAAAATAAGGTATTTTCAGCGGAAGAATAAGGATAAGCAGTTTATCAAATATCTATATGACGGTGTTTTTACTTACGTTTCACGCTTAATTATAGAAAAAAGCTGTTTAATTATCCCTTGTGAAAACCAGTTAAATGCTTAACAATTGCTTTTGCTGAATAAAGATACAAAAGTACACGAGTGCGACGCAACGGCGGCTTAATAGGAGCAATTGGTTTAGCTCAAAAAAAATTTAGCAGCTTTTTTTTCATTTTGTACAATAAAAATCTTTCTGTTATAACCAATTTAGTTTCCTAAAAAGATTTAAACCTTTATGTCAGTTGCTGTGTTGGTTTCAGGGTGGTTTTTTACTTCTTCAGCTAACTTTCCCGGCTGTTCTTCGTCTTTTTCATCGCCTAATAACATGCCCCACGGTTTCATGCTTTCTATTCTGTCAAAGACAACTTTAGTAATGGCAATAACAGGAATGGAGAGAAACATGCCCGGTATTCCCCAAAACATTTCTCCGATTATAACACCGAGAACTGTGATAAGTGCATTGATCTTTACTTTTGATCCTACAATCACAGGCAGCAGCACGTTGCTGTCAATAAGATGCATTGATACAATGATTACAATCACTAAGATGACTTTTGTCGTTGCCGCTGCAGTGCCGATAGTGATGACCGTGCTTAATACGAGTGAGGTGAATATGCCGATGTAGGGGATAATATTAAAAAGCCCTGTGATAAGCCCCAGTAATACTGCATACTTTACGCCTATTATTAAAAATGCAATACAGCATACCGAGGCTACAATTGCCATTTCGAGCAAAAGCCCTAAAATATACTTTCTGATAATATATTCTACCTGGGCAACAATGTCATACACGGTTACAGAATTTTCTTCGGTAAATACAGCAACGAGGAATTTAATAATCAGGCGGCGGTAAAACAACAGGAAAAAAGTGTCTATCATAACAAAAACAAGAAACAGCAGAACAGATGACAATGAAACGACTGTTGCACCTATTACACCTGCACTCTCAGACAGCATTCTTTGGGTTTCGTTGTGTACATACGTCATTTGTTTGTTTACATCAATGTGAAACTTTATTGTCACCCACTTTTGAATTTGGTCAATTGTGTTTGAAAAAGATTCTTTAAACATAGGCCAGTCTTTGGCAAGCTCAGATATCTGTGAGCCTACAAAATAAAGTATCAGTGAAATAAACAAAAGCAGCAAAACGACTGACAAGCCTGACGAAGCGCTTCGCGGCAGCTTAAGCTTTCTTTCAAAGAAGCCTGCAACGGGTAAAAGCACAATTGCAAATAAAAAAGAAAACAACAGCGGAGACAGAATTTTTTTTCCAAGAATAAATATAAAGCCTAAGCCAAACAGGCAGATAAGTATCATTGCGAGTTTGGTATAAAACGGGGCAGAAACTGGTTTGGGGGAAATCATCAGTAAATGTAATTTTTATAAATAAACAGAAAGTAAAAATTAGTTTTTTTTATAAAAGTGTGCTATTAAACAGAAAGAATTTTATACCTGAACAGTTTGGAGAAGTATAATTTGTAAGTTTAAGAACAGTGTTGCTTTTATTGCTGTATAAATTTTCCGGCTTTTTTCCTTTCAATTACTTTTTCTGAAAAAAATTCCGCCTGTGACGCCCGATTGCTATAATGCTTATGGATTGCTGTAATTTTAAAGAGGATTGTTTTTAAACAATCCTCTTTACTTTAATTAATATTCACCAACATTTTTCTATTGAACTTTTTGATAAAAAAAGTCATTTTATTAAACCGTCAGAAGAATATTAATATTACATCCCGATGCTTTATCTTATCATTTTGTCCCTTATACTCCAGTTCTGTTTCCCCTGATTACCTGAAGTATGATAGCAATAACAGCAATGACTAACAGGACATGAATAAGACCTCCTGCAACGTGAAAAGCAAATACGCCCAGGAGCCAGCCAATAACTAATATTACCGCAAGAATATACAAAATGTTGCCCATAAATTAAAATTTAAAGTTTTAAAAATTATTAACAGTTTTTTCAATAAAAAAATTGTACCACACTGCTAATATTTTTTTTTGATAAAAATGTTTACTTTAAAACAAACAGTAAATCTTACAAGAAAAGCAACAATTAATTTTTTCCCTTCAGATAAAAATAAAGCAATGGATGAAGGCAGATATGTTTGTAATTGCAACATCCTAAGCTTTCTTTTAAATTCTGATTAAAGTGTGAAATAGTTTACGCATTAAAAAAGCCGGCGCTTAATTGTTCCGGCTTTTTTTACATCTTTTTAAAATTTCCCTATTCTTTATTTAATTCAACATTTACAACAAGGTCTACGTCTTTGCTCACCACCAGGCCGCCGGCTTCTGTTGCCTTATCCCACTTAAGATTGTAATCAAAACGGTTGATAGTTGTTTTTGCCTTAAAGCCTGATTTGGTTTTACCCATTGCATTTGCTGTGCCGCCATAGGTTACATCAAAAATTACCGGCTTTGTCACATCTTTTATAGTCAGGTTGCCCCCGAGTTTATATTTGTTGCCGCCGGCAGGTGTAAACGAATTGCTTACAAATTTCATTTGCGGATATTTCTCCGCTCCGAAAAATTCATCACTTTTAAGGTGCTTATCACGCATATCGTTGTCTGTATTTACAGAATTTACATCAACAGTAAAACTGATTTTGGCATCAGAAAAATCAGGTTTTGAAGTTTCCATCGAGCCATCAAAAAGTTTAAAGCTGCCTCCTACTTCTGATACCCAAAGGTGTGTAACTGTAAACTTCACATTTGAATGTGCCTTGTCAACACTCCATTTTGCAGCAGCATCTTTACTATTATTCTCAATTATTTCTATGCCTGTTGCATACTTTGCCGGAGTAAAAGCCAGGGAAGAAAAAGCGGCAGCAGCAACTAAAACGGAAACTCCAATAATTTTTTTCATTGTTTAGCTTAAAATTTTTATCATCCAAAAATAGAACGACAATTATAAAAATATTTAAAACATAGACAAAAAGGATAAATTCTGCGACAAAATAAGATAATCATAACGATTCGGATATGTCCGGATTATTTTTAATCAGGCCCGGTTTGCCAACTATGGCAGCAGCAGTCTGCTTATATTGTTCCTGCGATCACTTCCTGTGTGTCGGTGTCTATCATTAATATTCCTTCATCTGTGTCATTTAGTTGTCTCATCATTACACCTTTACTGTTACAAAAAGATAAAAATTTTCGAAAGGTTATTAAATTGCATCCGTATAATTTACAGGCTTCTTTAACAACTTCCGGGCATAGTTCAGACTAATTTGTCTAACTGCGGCAATAGTTTTGCAAACTGTTGGTTTAATACTATTAAATATGAATTTCACTGCTTTCAGTCTTTTAGCGGCAATATCTTTTGGTGCAGCATTTACGTCTTGTAAAAAAAGTGATAAGGGTACAGACATTTTATCTCAATCAGACAGTAAGAATGTTTTTTATGGAAATGATACGGCCCAAAATATGGACATTTATTTACCGGCCGGAAGAGATACCGCAAAAACCAGAGTGCTTCTGTTTATACATGGAGGCTCATGGAACAGCGGAGATAAAAATGAATTTACTGATGCTATTGCTGCCGTAAGAGTAAAGCTGCCTGATTACGCTATGTTCAATATAAATTACCGGTTGGCGAAAAACGACGCAACCAGGTTTCCGGTACAAATGAATGATATAGAATCAGCCATACATTTTATCGAAAGCAAAGCAGGCGAATATAAGGTGAATGTAAATAAAGTTGGTTTAATAGGCGCCAGCGCAGGAGCGCATCTTGCACTTTTAAAAGCCTATAAAAACAACGCTGATGGGAAAGTAAAAGCAGTGGTTGATTTATTCGGTCCTTCAGATCTTACTGATTTATATATCAATCATCCCATACCTGCACAGGCACGCCCGGTGCTTGTAAATTTTTTAGGCGCCACGCCTGCTACTAACCCTCAGATATATTATCAGGCAAGCCCTATAAATTTTGTAAACAGTCAATCAGTTCCTGCCAAAATATTTCATGGCGCTGAAGATGTCGTAGTTCCCATTGCCCAGTCAAATGCGCTTACGGCAAAACTTCTTGCTAATAATGTAAAAGTTGATACGACGATTTATAAAGGTGAAGGTCATGGCTGGCAGGGTAACAACTTGATTGATACCTATCAAAAAACGATTGATTTCATTACACAAAATGTTCGTTAATGAATGAAATAGAATGGATATGTAAACCCTTTGATGCATTAACCCCCTATGAGCTGTATGCAATTATACAGCTTCGAAATGAAGTGTTTGTATTAGAGCAAAACTGTGTTTTTCAGGATGCAGACGACAAAGACCAGAAGTGTTATCATTTAATGGGCCGGGCAGGCGACGATCTTGCTGCTTATGCCCGGCTTGTGCCCCCAGGCGTATCTTATACATTTGTCTCTATTGGCCGCATAGTCACCTCTCCAAAATATCGAAACAAAGGAGCAGGTAAAGTATTGCTGAATACAGCCATTGAAAAGTGCAACTACCTGTTTGGGGAACAAGCAATAAAAATAGGCGCACAACTGTATTTAAAAAAATTCTACGAAAGCCTTGGCTTTGTACAGGCTGGCGAAGTGTATGATGAAGATGGAATTCCGCACATAGAGATGCTCAGAACAGTATAAATGCGATAGTATCCCACCCCTTAAAAAGCATCCGCTTTTTTCATAGCTGCATGCTTCTGCATAAGATTAAAGCAATAGTATGCTTATAGTGTTGACTCATTAGCTGCTATATCTTTTTGTTTATTGTTTAATAATAATTTTTGACATTAAATAAAGCATTACAAATCTTGCTAATTATCAAAGATTTACTGCCCCGGGTACTATTCCGTTAGTTGCTGCCGCAATAGATCCTGATGGTACGATAAGCAACCTTGAGTTTTATAGCGATACAGTGTTAATAAATACTCAGTATAAATCTCCGTATACTTATACCTGGAAAGATGTACCTGCAGGTGTTTACACAATCACTGCAAAAGCTACAGATAACCTTGGTCTTTCAAAAACCTCTGCTCCTGTTAAAATAATCGTGACAGCATTAGATACACCAATGGTAAGCAACAGACCAGCTTCTGTAATTAATTTAACCGGCCTTAACGGTGATATTAGTCTGAAAGCATGGCCTAATCCTGCAGGTAATATTATAAACATTCGTACAAGTGGATTGCCGCAAAATAAACCGGCTAACATCTCCGTTATATCTGCTACAGGTTTGGTAGTGAAAACGATGCAATCAAATAATTCAACTCAAACAACCGGGCTGGATGTTTCATCACTGGTAAGTGGAATGTATACTATAAAGGTAATATGCGGAGATAAGGTTATGTATAAGCAATTTATAAAATTGTAAATAAAGAATAAAAGAAAAAAGCTGAAAATTGTATGCAGTTTATAAATAAAATAAGTTGAACCTTAATTAGCTGCATACAATTTTTCTTAAAGTTTACTAAATTCAAGACCTAAAAGGTCTTGAATTGTTTTTACTCAATTCTGAAAATACAGGTAAAACTACCTGTATTGTACCCTTTATGAAAGTTTCATTTAGAAATAACATCCTCTTGTTTTTTGCTTTTCTCTCGCTGGGGGTTATTGGGCTTGGCTTAGAAACATTTGAGAATAACGCTAAGTACAAAAACACTGTTTATTGGATTGAGCATACAGAAAGGGTTTTATATGAAACAGAGCAGGTTTTAGTATATGCCAGTGACATCGAAAGCAGTCAGCGTGGTTTTGTATTAACAAGCAACCCTCAATTTTTATCCCCTTTAATGAAGGTTAAAAAAAATGTATTTAATCATTTACAAAACCTGAAACTTCTGACAAAGGATAATCCTGCTCAACAAGTACGAATTGATACATTATCTTATTTAATCCAAAAAAAGATTGCTTTTTCTGACTCAGTAGTACAAACACGAAAAGAAAAAGGACTTGACGCTGCACGGAATCTGATAACTGCTGGTATAGGCATGAAGTACATGGATAGTTTAGGACAAACATTAGCATTATTGCAGGCAGAAGAAAACAAACTATTGCTTATAAGAAAAAATTTAAATGAGCATAGCACCCTAAATCTGGGTATAACTTTCTTAGCCTTGTTAATTGCTATTGTTCTGGCTTTGCTTATAGCTTCTGCGGTTGTATGGAATAATGAAAATGCAAGAAAGAAAGCGGAAAAATTACTTAATGAGAACCAGCAATTACTTCAATCCATTATTGATAATACTTCTTCAATGATAAATCTGAAAGATAAAGACGGAAAATATCTGCTGGTAAATAAAGAATACCAAAAGCTGTTTAGTGAGCATAATAGTCTCATTGGAAAAACAGTCTTTGAACTCTACCCTGAAAAAATTGCAACGGTTTTAGCAGCAGAAAATCGTAGAGTATTTAACGACAAAAAGCTGTTTGAATTTGAACACGACCTGGAAATAAAAGGAAACCTGTATCATTTTATTTCAATTAAGTTTCCCTTATTTAAAAGTAATGGTGATGTTTATGCTATTGGTAATATTTCTACTAATATTACTAAAATAAGAAAGCAATCAAACCTGATACAGGATTTGTATGACCATGCTCCAAGTGGTTATTATTCTTTAGACGGAAACGGAACTTTTATAAATGCTAACAAAACAACCTTACAATGGTTAGGTTATGAAAAAGAAGAATTAATTGGCAAACAATTTAAAGATATTCTGACTGCAGAATGTTTAAAAGATTTTGAGAAGACATTTCCTGATTTTAAAGAAAAAGGAACGCTGACAGACAAAGAGTTTACTTATATCCGTAAAGACGGAACGTTCATGCCCGTCCTTCTTAACGCAACAGCAGAAAAAGATAATAACTCCAATTTTCTTTATTCACGCTCCACCATTTTTGATATTACCCAAAGAAAAAAGCTGGAAGAAGAATTAAAACAAATAAATAAAGAACTCGAGTCTTTTACCTACTCTATTTCGCATGACCTGCGTGCCCCTTTACGCATTATGAACGGCTATGCAGGCATCATTACCAACGAGTATAGCGATAAACTGGATGAGGATGCCAAAAGAATGTTGAACAACATTATACAAAATGCCAATCGTATGGGGCAGTTAATTGATGACCTGCTAAACTTTTCACGCCTGGGACGAAAAGAATTGATGATACATGTAACTGATATGAATGCATTGGTAAAGGAAATAATAAATGAGCAATTGAAACTGGTGCCTGCTGAAAAATACAAAATTATAACCGGTGATTTAGGCAAGGCTTTTTGTGACAGCAGCCTGATAAGGCAGGTATGGCAAAACCTGGTGTCGAATGCATTTAAATATTCAAGACAGCAGGCTGAGCCTGTTATAGAGATAAACTGTGAGATGAAAGAAAAAGAAAATGTTTATAGTATTAAAGATAATGGTACCGGTTTCGATATGAACTATTATGATAAACTATTTGCAGTGTTTCAACGATTGCATAAAGTAACAGAGTACGAAGGTACTGGTGTAGGCCTTGCTTTAGTCCAAAAAATTATTCAAAAACATGGCAGCAGAATTTGGGCAGAGTCAGAGATAAATAAGGGCGCTACGTTTTATTTTAGCATAAGTAATACAAATAATATAATTAAAAATAACAGTAACTAAGAAACTAATTATGAACAACCATGTTGAGATCATTCTTATAGAGGACAATCCTTATGAAGCCGAATTAGCCATTCGTTCGCTTAAAAAAAATAACTTGGCTAACAAGCTGATTCATTTGGAGGACGGAGCTGAAGCATTGGATTTTATTTTTTCGAGAGGGAAGTATGAAAGCCGCAATGGCTTTCCTCAGCCAAAACTTATTCTTCTTGATTTGAACTTGCCGAAAGTAAGCGGTCTCGAAATACTTAAACAAATAAAATCAAACGAACTCACTAAGATGATTCCTGTGGTAATAATGACTTCTTCAAAAGAGGAAAAGGATATAATTGATAGTTATCATTATGGTGTAAACAGCTATTTGGTAAAACCAGTTAGCTTTGAAACTTTTAGCAAAGCAATTACTGATTTAGGATTTTACTGGCTTTTACTGAATCAACCCCCTTTTTCCAGTTAGTGACATTTTAAAAAATAAACTGTTGATTAATTTTTACTAATGAAAAATGTTTTAAAAATATTGATGCTGGAAGACAGTATTGAGGATGCTGAATTTATACAAATGTATCTGCAGCGTGGTGGCTTGAAGTACGATGTGACATTAGTGTGCAATAGAGATGAATTTATTGAAGCAATAGACAGACAAACATTTGACGTTATTCTATCTGATCATCGGCTTCCTCAATTTAACTCAATGGAAGCTCTCCGAATAAGAAATAATAAGATCATATTCACGCCGTTCTTATTGGTGTCAGGCGCTGTTTCAGAAGAATATGCAGTTTCTATTATGAAAGAAGGAGCGAGTGATTATATATTAAAAGACAGGTTGCAAAGATTACCCAATGCCATTATCCAGGCGATAGAGAAACAAAAAACTGAACAGGAAAAATTAAAAGCCGAAGAAGAGCTGTTAAAAAGTAATGAGCGATATCAGTTAGCCTGCAAGGCTACAGCCGATGTTATTTGGGATTGGAACTTAATCACTAATGAAGTAATCTGGGGTGATGGCTATGAAACTTTATTTGGCCACAAATTAGCAGAAACAGAAACAACAGTTTATTCCTGGATAAATTATATTCATCCTGATGATAAAGAAAGGGTTATTCAAGGCCTGCAGGAAACAATTGACAGTAATGATAAAACAAGCTGGGAAGATGGATATAGATTTAAAAAAGCAGACGGAACATATGCAACAGTTTTAGATAAAGGAGTATTGATAAGGGGAGCAGATAGTAAGCCAAACCGTATGGTCGGCGCTATGAAAGACATAACTGAAATAACAAAAACAAACAATGATTTAAAACAATTTTCATTTATAATATCACATAATTTAAATGCTCCTCTTTCAAACATGTTAAGTATTATTGCTAATATCAATCATCAAACTCTTGATGATTTTAACGCTAACATGTTTGATATGATGCGTACATCAACAATTCAACTAAAAGAAACGATTGGCCATCTTATAGAAATATTAATTATAAAGGATAAATCACTGGAAATAGCCGACATTAAACTTGAAGAAATTATTAATAAAACAACGAAGACACTTAAAGACGAAATTAACAAAATAAACGCTCAGATTATCTTAAAATTATCTGATTCTTATACAAAATCAAACAAGACTTACCTTGAAAGTATTTTTCTTAACCTGTTTAGTAACGCTTTAAAATATCGTTCTCTGGAAAGGCCGTTAGAGATTACAATAACTTCAGAAAGTATTTCAAATGAAAGAACCCAAATAAGATTTTCAGATAATGGAATAGGTATTGACATGAAAAGGCATAAAGAAAGCGTATTTGGTTTGTACCAGCGGTTTCATGAAAGTATTGAAGGAAAAGGGATTGGCCTTTTTTTAATAAAATCACAGATAACTGCATTAGCAGGAACGATTTATATAGAAAGCGAAGTTGGAAAAGGTACATCATTCATAATAAACATATAAAGGTTAAAAACAAAGATTATTTTTTCTAAAAAGGATGACTTTTATATATACTATTCAAAATCTTTATTGTTATAATATAGGCATAAATAACCAAACCTTTACCCTTGTATTTCATACTATATACGCTAATCGTTCATTTTCTAATTCATCACCGCCTTCCTTATCTTCACCAATTGCACCAACAACTCTTCCAGTTTATTTAATTGCAGCATGTTAGCTCCATCGCTCTTAGCTACAGCAGGGTTAGGATGCGTTTCTATAAATAATCCGTCTGCGCCAGCAGCTATGGCAGCTTTTGCTATAGTGCCTATTAATTGAGGATTTCCGCCTGTTACGCCCGATGCCTGGTTTGGCTGTTGCAGGCTGTGTGTGCAATCCATTATTACAGGTACATTGTTAGCCTGCATTATCGGTATATTTCTATAGTCAACCACAAGATCGTGATAACCAAAAGTATTACCTCTTTCTGTCAGCATAACTTTGTCGTTGCCGGCTTTGCGTATTTTATCTGCGGCAAACTTCATGGACTCTCCGCTTACAAACTGTCCTTTTTTTACATTTACTATTTTGCCGGTTTCGGCTGCGGCAACCAGCAGGTCTGTCTGACGGCATAAAAAAGCAGGTATTTGTAAAATATCTATATATTTAGCTGCCAGCGCGGCTTCTTCATGCGCATGTATGTCTGATGTGGTGGGAAGGCCAAAGCGATCACCCGCTTTCTTTACCATCTTCATTGCAGCTTCATCGCCAATGCCGGTAAAAGAGGTTGAGCTGGTACGGTTAGCTTTTCTGTAAGATGCTTTAAAGATATAAGGAATGCTCAACCTTTTACAAATGGAATAGACCTTATCTGCTACTTCCGTTACTAATTCTTCGCTTTCAACAACACACGGCCCTGCTATAAGAAAAAAGCTTTGAGGGTCGTATGTCTGGTTTTCAAATAATTTTTGTAAAAAATCCATTTATTCCAATTTTTAGTAATAGCAAAGGTGCTGTAAATTGGACAAATGCATTGTAATACTTGCTTTACTTATACCTGCCGCTTTTAAATAGTGCTTAAATGTAAATTGGAGTTGGGGCATACTATAATGTGGCCTCAGCACAAAATGTTTCTGCAAAGAAATATGGCGTGTAACAAAAACAGACAAAAAATTTCCTATACCGGTACTAAAACCGGATTCCAACATTTATTCCCAAACCTCTTACGCCGGGTATACTGCCCGAGGTTTTTACTACGGCTCCGTTATTATTTACCTCTGATGTAAGTGTTATACCCTTTAAAGAAATGCTTTCAAGCTTTCTCCTAAGTGATTCCTGGTCGCTGGCTGAGAGTTGGACATTCGTCGAAAAAGTTCCGTTTTCTCCGCCAAAGCTTCCACCAATAATCCAAAGATCAAGGTAAAATTTGGATGACAATTGCCAGTTATAGCCTGCCATTAATCCGCCGGTTATCGCATGCAGCTTTCCTGCAAAGTCTGCGCTTTTTTTCAATCCTGATGCATCAGAATATAATACGGGTCCTTTAATTTTGTAGCTGCCAACACGTGCATAAGGAGCGATGTAAAAACCATGAAACGCTCCTTTTTCACTGAAATAATATCTTACTTCCGGCGTAAAGACGGAAGTGCCTAAGCGAAAGTCAGCGACATTTACATCCTGAATGTACACCTGCTTTTTTATATAAGACTTGAAAGGAATAGCTGATTCCGGTATCATTCCATAACCTAAAGCAACCGTTACTTTCCGCGCCACCTGTCTTTCGTACTGAAGGTGAAAACCTTTAAACACAAATGCAGATAAATTAAGCTTTACCTGGTTTTTACCATCGGTAGTTTGTGACAGGGCAGGTATAGAAAGTAACAAGGCAATAGAAACTGTAATTTTTTGCATAACCATTAATCAATTTTTTTTTAAATGTTTTATTATGTTTTTTTATATATCACTGTATGTATTAGTACTGCAAATGCCGCTTGTTGCTGCAATGTCTGCCACTGTTTTATTTTCGAGAATAGCCAAAGACGCATCACGCACCTGCAGCATAACTTTATTCAGGCCGCAAAAGTTTTCATCACAATTTTTGCATTTTGTGTAAAAATAAAGACTTACACAAGGCAATAAAGATATCGGTCCGTCTATGAGGCGCATTACAGTAGCAAGTTTAATTTCAGAAGGATTTTTTGAAAAAAAGTAACCGCCACCTTTCCCTTTTTTACTGTCAAGAATCCCGGCTTTTTTCAATTCCAGTAAAATATTTTCTAAAAACTTTAAAGGAATGGTTTTTTGGTCCGCAATTTCTGCTATTAATAAAGGCCTTTTATTGTCTTGCTGTGCCATATACATCAGGGCTTTAAAGGCATATTGTGTTTTCATTGAAAGCATGGCAGGGGTTTAAAAATTAAAAGTACCGTTAATAATTGTCCGGCTAAACGGATAATTAATATTTTCAGTGTTTAAAGCAATTTTTATGTATAAAGTTCTTATAAACACGGCAATTTCTTTGAGCCTGTTTTTTATAGCTGCTGATACTGCAAAAGCCCAGGTACAAAAGCCCGGGATAACTTTAGGCGGATATCTTATAGGTGCAAAGCCAAAGGGAGATTTTAAGGAATCTTATAACTTTGGCGGCGGCGGTGAAGTGTATGGCGGAGCAGGCCTTGGCAAAACTTTCATTATAGCTACTGCAGGAGTGACGGCGTTTAAACCGCAATCAGGTACACATTCCGGTACGCTGACGTATGTTCCTGTAAAGATTGGTGTAAAGCATTATGTATTCAGAAAGCTGTTATTTATAAACGCAGACCTGGGAAGAGCGGCTGTAAAAAACAAAAATTTTAATGAATCCCGTTTTACAAGAGGCTTTGGTTTGGGTGCAAAGTTACTTGGGCTGCAGGCAGCTTTATATTATGACGGCTGGAAGAACGTGCATGCTGCTGGTTTTTCGAACAGCGTGAATATAAAAATAGGCTGGAGCATTTCTTTGTAAGCAGTAGTTTTTTATGTATTTAATCATTAATACTTTCACCGCTAATTCTTTTGGCTTTATTTAATATTTACATTCTTAACGGATTTAATATAAAAAGGAGAAAATCTTAAAATTGAGTATGGAATTACAAAAGACTATAAAATTTTTCATCGCTCGTTATATAATAACTCAAGCCAGTCGGCTTGAGCTTTAATGATAGATTTAAAAAAGTTTCTCAAAAAAGTATACTTCTAAAAAATTTTTTTTCTTTCTGAATTGTTTAAACCATTATTACCTGATTAAAAGATGAGGGAAAGCTAAGCTTTTAAACCAGTATCACGGCTTTACTTTTAACACTTTTATTCTCCTCTTTCCTTTTACTTTGTCGCAATTATTATTTTTTATGAATAGGAATTTTTTACTTGCTTTTAATATTGTTTTATTGATTTTAGTGGGAATTTTATTTTACCTGCATTTTTCTTCTAAAAAAACACCTGAGACTGCAACTGCTGCCGTTGCTGATACTGCACCGCCGGGCACTTTCAGAATTGCTTATTTTGATATGGATTCTATTGAGAGAAATTATGATTATCTCAGGAATGTAAAGAATGAGCTTAAGGCCAAAGAAGGTGAATTGAACGGACAGTTAAACACGCTCAAAAACAAGTACATGAGTAAGGTTACTAAATTTCAGCAGGAAGCCCAGACCATGACACAGGAAAGGCAGGGCTCCATGCAGAAAGACCTGCTGCAGGAGCAAAAAGTAATTCAAAACAAGGAGCAGGCGATCAACAGCGAACTGCAGGACGAGTCTTTCAAAAAAATGCAGAATGTAAATAAAACAATTGAAGACTTTTTAAAGGAATTCAATAAAAACAAAGAATACGCTTACATTTTAGGCTACCAATCCGGCACTATTTATTATAAAGATCCCCGCTACGATATTACAAATACTGTTTTGAAAGGCCTGAATGAGAGTTACAAAAATAAAAAATAGCAATAAGAAAATAACTTTTCTCTTTGCTGGCTCATCCCCTCACGCTAACCGGGAGGGGATTTTTTTATGGATGTAATGTAAAAGTGTTTAGTCCCATTATTTAACCAGTATTCCTATTTATTTCATTTCTTTGAAGTTTTCAAAATGTGAAATAAAAGTATGCGGCAATTTGATGAACTGTTTACCGGGATTTCTGAAATGAAAGTGGCCGTAGTTGGCGACATTATGTTAGATACGTATTGGTGGGGAAACGTAGACCGTATATCTCCTGAAGCCCCGGTGCCGGTAGTGGTCTTGGATGAAAAAGAGCTGAGAATTGGCGGTGCAGGCAATGTTGCGCTCAATACCGCAGCATTAGGTGCAACAACCGTTTTATTTTCTGTTATCGGCAATGATGAAGATGGCAAAACGTTGTTGTCATTGCTTAATAAAAATAATATTCAAACCGATCATATAGTCGTAAGTGATGACCGCATTACTACCAATAAAACAAGGGTTATCAGTCGAAACCAGCACATGCTGCGGCTGGATGCGGAAATGACCCGGGATATTAATGAGAATGAACAAATCTCCTTGCTAAAAAGCTTTACAGATTTTATTGAAAAAGAAAAACCTTCCGTCGTCATTTTTGAAGACTATAACAAAGGTGTGCTGACAGAGGATCTGAACGAAAAAATGATTTTGATATGCAAACAAAATAACATTGTAACAACTGCAGACCCCAAGCGAAAGAACTTTTTTTCATTTAAAGGCGTTACCATTTTTAAGCCTAATTTAAAAGAAGTAAAAGATGGACTGAATGTGTTGTTAGATAATGTATCTGAAAGTTTTTTGCAGAATATTCACTTGCAGCTGAAAGAAAGGTTGAATCATTTCATTTCACTAATTACGCTGTCTGAGAAAGGTATTTTTTACCAGCAGGATCAAACGTCAAAAATAATTCCCACACATGTAAGAAGTATAGCCGATGTAAGCGGTGCAGGCGATACAGTAATTGCTGTTGCCTCTTTGGTGTATGCCAAAACAAAAGATATAAACCTGGCAGCAGCTATGGCAAACATTGCCGGAGGATTGGTTTGTGAAGAAGTGGGCACAATGGCTATAGACAAGAATAAGCTGTTGCAGGAATGTTGTGAATTATTAAGTTAATGGTAATGTTGACGAACCATCCAAACAAAAAAATGCTATGACCGGAATTATCCATTTTGAGACTTTTTTACTGACTGGGATTTTATTAAACTTAACCCCGGGCAACGACACCATTTTTATTTTGACAAGAAGTATAGGACAAGGTAAAAAAGCAGGCATTGTTTCAGCTTTGGGTATTGGCACAGGAAGTATCATTCATACCATTTTAGCGGCATTCTGACTTTAATAGCACTTGGTATAAAAGTGTCATTAACTGACCGAAAGTAGAAAGGGAGAGAGCCAACCCCGAGAGTTGCAAACAGGGGAGAGATAGCTATGGCTTCATCAACATCGTAAACGGAACTGTTAATGACAGTTTTCGAATTTTTTTAAAGAAAATGGTTCTATGACGAATAATATGGCTAATTATGATTAAGCTGCAATTGCCACGACCTTCAGGTCGTGGATAAAGAATAATAAGTGAGAGGCTTTAGCCAAAAAAATAAAACAACATACTATACACTAAAATAAAACTTTTTATAAAGAATATGAAGAATTTTTAAATACGCCTCATTTTAGAAGAGTTTTGGATAAAGCCAATGCGTAAATTTTTATATAACCACGACCTGAAGGTCGTGGCAACTTTAGCCATACAAATCGTCATAGAACCAAGAAAATACAATCACTCATATCTGATATTTATGCAAAGAATTACAATGGTAATACATGGCGGAGCGGGAACCATTAATAAGGAAGATATGTCTCCTGAACTTGAGAAGGTGTATCTGAAAGGGTTGCAGGAGGCGCTAAGCGCGGGATATGCTGTATTGCAGGAAGGAGGTTCAGCAGTGAATGCAGTAAAAGCTGCTGCTGTAATACTTGAAGATAATCTTCTTTTTAATGCAGGCAGAGGTTCTGTCTTTACAAAAAAAGGTTTGCAGGAAATGGATGCAGCCATTATGGACGGAGAAACACTGCAGGCCGGAGCAGTTGCAGGCGTAAGAAATGTGCGTAACCCGATAGCGCTTGCCACAGAAGTTCTCCGACACAGCGACCACGTTTTTTTAAGCGGTAAAGGAGCTAATGACTTTGCCATTAAGCAAGGCATAAAGCTTGAGCCGGACGAATACTTCTTCTCTCAGTTCAGGTACGATCAATGGAAGGCAGTTCGCGATTCTGATAATTATAATTTAGACCATACGCATAGTAATATAAATGAGCTGAAAGAAAAAAAATTCGGGACAATTGGAGCCGCAGCCTGCGACCTGTATGGCAATATTGCTGCAGCAACAAGTACCGGAGGTATGACAAATAAGAAGTATGGAAGAATAGGAGATACACCTATAATAGGATCAGGAACCTACGCAAACAATAAAACCTGTGCAATAAGTTGTACCGGACATGGTGAAGTTTTTATACGGGCAGTGGCTGCTTATGATGTAAGTGCGCTGATGGAGTATAAAGGACTTTCACTAAGAGAAGCTGCAGATGAAGTCGTGGTGAACAAGCTGGTGAAAATGGAAGGTGAAGGCGGTTTGATTGGGGTAGATAATAAAGGCAATTTTGCAATGGTTTTTAACAGTGCGGGTATGTACCGCGGTGTAAAAAGCAGCGATGGAACAAATGAAACAGGTATCTATAAATAATTAACAGCCTTATAATAACTTATTAAATCATTTACAAAAACCCTCACATTACCGCAGCATAATTTTGATGAATTATAAAGATAATAATCAAAGTTTTATGGAAGTAATCGCATTGTTAGCCGTTTTGCTGATTGCCTCATCTCTTTTTATGATCGCATACGTTGTTATTACAAATTACTACGCTGCCAAAGAAATAAATAAAGAACAGGAATAAAAGAAATCAGTAAGTTTTTAAGTTAAGAGGAAAAACAGTAGCCGAGATTTTCTTTTTAACTTTTTTGTTTTAATAATAATCCCGCTAATTGATTTTATTTATCCTAAGGAATCAAATAGTAGAATGTGTTTTTTCAGGCTATTGTATTTCTTTCTTTTTGTGAACTATTCTTAACAGTGTTGGCAGCACAATCAGCAGCAATGGCAATGCTATTATAAAACCGCCGATAACTGCAATAGCCAATGGCTGGTGCAATTGAGCCCCGGTTCCTATGCCTAAAGCTAAAGGCAATAAAGCTATGATAGCGCCTAAAGCAGTCATTAATTTTGGGCGAAGCCTGGTAGATATGGAATAAACAATAGAATCATCAACGTTTTGCGTATGCAATGATTCGCGGAACTGCAGGTAAGTAAAAATAGCATTTTCACCTATAATTCCTACAATCATAATAAGGCCGGTGTAGCTGCCTACATTTAAGGCAGTGTTGGTAATATATAAGCCAAGATAACTGCCCGAGATACCTAAAACAGCAATGGTAATTATTACAAGCGCTACCAAAAAGTCTTTAAATAAAAATAATATTACCCCAAATACCAGCAGGCTTGAAGTAATTAATATAATCAGCAATTCATGAAACGATTTTTGCTGGTCGGCATATTCTCCCCCGTACTCAATGTGATAACCGCGCGGAAAATTTATTTTTGAAGAGATATTTTGCTGAATATTTTTAATGGTACTTCCTAAGTCCCTGTTTTCTAATCTTGCTGTTATTACGCCCATAGACTGCAGGTTTTCACGTTCTATCTCTGCATCACCGGCATTCAGTTGTATCGAAGCCAGTTCAGTTATAGATTTCAATTTTCCTGAGGGCAAAAATATCTGCAGGTTTTTTATTCCTTCAACGCTTTGCTGGCGGCTGTTTGGGTACAATAATCTTACGGTTGTTAATTGTTCTTTTTCCAGAATGTTTCCTGCTACTGCACCTTGCAGCGATAGTTGTATCTGCGATTGAAAGTTAGCAGGTGTTAAACCGAACTGGGCAAGTTTACTGTTATCAGGAATAATGCTGACTGAAGGTCCTGCAATCACGATACCATTAAATACGTCGGCAGTGCCTTGCACTTTTTCTACAATGCCGGCAATTCTTTCAGAATAATCGTGCAGCGTGTTTATATCATCACCAAAGATTTTAATTTCTATTGGCTGCACAGATGTCATCAGGTCGCCAAGCATATCGCCGATTACCTGCCCAAAATCAATGGTAAGAGCAGGCTGTGTTGTTTCTATTCTTTTTCTTATATCTGCGATTACATCTTCAGTTGTTTTATCTCTTTTTTTCTTTAGCTGAATAAGATAATCGCCGCGGTTGGGCTCTGTTATAAAAAATCCCATTTGCGTGCCGGTACGTCTTGAGTAAGCAGCAACTTCAGGCGTTGAGGTTACAATTTTTTCAACTTCACGCAGTATTCTATCCGTTTCAGCTAAAGAAGTTCCGGGTGGAGTATTGTAATCGAGCACAATGCTTCCTTCATCCATTTCCGGTAAAAACCCGGTTTGTAATTGCGGCAGAATTAACCAAATAGCGACTGCAAGCGCTGCCATAATAATGAAGCTGATATAAGGTTTATGTATAAAGAAAGAAACCCATTTTTGTTTTTTCAGCTCAACCGGTTTGTGTACTTTTTTTATTATATCTCTTTTCTCTTTAGTAAGAAAAAGATAAATAACGGGAAGCAAAATCCAGGTTACGAAGAATGAGCAAACCAAAGTAATAATCATGGTATTAGTTAATACTTTAAAGTAAGCGCCGGCAACGCCACTCATCATTTCGAAGGGAATAAAAATAACGATCGTGCTGATAGACGACCCAAGCATTGCAGGAAAAAGGTAGTGAATGGCTTTTTGTAAAACAACCGGAGTGGGCTCATCCGGATGTTCTTCGTGAGACCGGTGAATTTGCTCTACCACCACAATGGCGTCATCTATTATCAAACCGATTGCTGCGGCAATAGCGCCTAGGGTCATTATGTTTAGCGAATAGCCAAAAATATAAATGCCGATAAGTGAAAGGCAAATAGTAACCGGAATCGTTATCAATATAGTTGCGCTTGCCTTTACCGACCGCAGGAAAATAATGGCTACTATAATGGCCAGCAACAAGCCAATCCACAAACTGTCTGTAACACTTTTAACCGAATCGTTTACAAAATCTGCCTGTACATAATAAGGTTTGATGCTGATGCCTTGCGGAAGGATTTTCTTTAAATCTTCCACCTTTGTTTTCATGTTATTCGAAATATCAATCAGGTTTGCATTGGGCTGTTTTATAACCGCCACCAGCAATCCTTCGCGCCCGTTCGCATTTATTTTTGTGTACTCTGCGGCTTCATTAATTTTTACATCTGCAATATCTTTTAGCTGCACAATTCTTTTACCGTTATTTGAAACAATAATATTTTGCAATTCATCCAAAGAGTGAACGGTTGCATCTGTAACAGTAAGGTACAACAACCTGTAATCCGACAAATAACCATTTGATTGTATAAAGTTGGTTTGATTAAGCGCACCGGTCAAAGCATCGGGCGTAATGGAAAGCGTGCTCATTTTCTGGGTATTCAGTGTCAGCCAATACTCTTTTTGCTTTCCGCCAATAATCCTCACTTCAGCTACGCCCGCTACCTGCGACAAGAAAGGTTTAACCGTGTACAGCGCAACCTGTTTCATATCAATTGGTGTGCGGCTGCTGCTGTTTGTTTCCAGGCTATAACCAATTACAGGAAGAATGGAGGGATTCATTTTTTCCACCGTTATCTGCACACCCGGCGGCAAATCGTTTTGTATCTCTGCAATCTTCGATTCTATCCGTTGCTGGCTCAAGTCCACATTGGCGTCCCAATTTAAAAAAGCAGAAATCTCGCAGCTTCCGCGGCTGGTGATACTTCGTACATCTGCCAGATCCGGTATCTGTTTTATTACATTTTCCAACGGTTTTGTAACCGTAATCATCATTTTATTTACCGGTTGCAACCCCGCGTCGGCAATGATTTTTATCTTGGGAAAAGTGATTTCGGGAAACAGTGAAGTCTGTAGTTTACCATACGCAAATACGCCGCCTGCTATTATCATTACAATGACAACAGTAAGCGGGTTTTTGTATGATATAAAGAAGCTTTTCATTTAGAGTTGCTGGTTACCAGTTGCTGGTTGCCAGTAATATATTTAATTTGCCGGTTTAGTGAAATCATTTAGGTTATTTTCAACCCATTGAATAAATTTATTAATCTGTTTACTTAAGCTGTTATATTCAGTCTTTAGTTCATTATACACTATTTCATTTTTCAAAGATTCGGTCTCAAACAAAAAATCTAAATGAACAATTGTTTCATCGCACTCTGACTGACAATAAACCAATATTTAATAAAATCCTGTTTATATCTCCTTCTGCCGTAACCTTCAACAATCAAAGAAGTTACGGCCTTGGCAGAACGCCTTATCTGACTTCCTTCTTCATACAATTCAAACTTAGGAAGTGTCATTGACATTTTGTGTATCTCAATTGCCAGTTTTTTTGGTTCTTTAAAAACGTTCAAATCCCGATAACTTTTCATATAGACTAAATTGTTCAACACGAAAATCCTACAGAACACCTACAAACTTACTATTACCCAGGTACCGGAAAATGGCTACCAGTAACCTGCAACCGAACAACTGCAACTTTCTATTCTTTCACAATCTTTACCTTAGCCGTATCAGGCAAACCATAGTTTCCTGTTAAGACTATTTTGTCTGCCGGTAAAAATGCCGGTTGTAAGATTTCTACCCAATCGGCGGTTTCCAGTCCTTTTGTTACAGGCACTTTTACTGCTGTTGCAGAATCTATTAATTTCATCACCCAAAAGCTGCTCTGAGATTCGTCAGTCAGCACAGCTGCTTTTGGTAAAGACGGTGCATTGTTTTTAGCGTTTTTTATTATTCTTACTTTTCCTATCAGATTTTGCGGAACGGGAGATGAGCTGTTTATTTTTATCAATACAGCCTGCGTTTGAGAGACAGAGTCAACAGTGGGCATTATGCGGGCAACGCTGCCTTTCAAAACGGTTTTATCGGGCAAAACTACTTCTACTGTTTTATTTTGCGTTAAATAAGCACGAAGCTCATAAGGCAGGTTTAGTAAAAAACCAAAGCTTTTTGAGTCACTTAAAATGGCTAACTGCTCGCCGTCCTGCACGTAATCGCCGGGCTGGTGATCTACAGAAGTTATGTATCCTGTTTGTGTTGCATTTATTCTTATCAATCCCGAAAACCTGAATGACGGATCCAAAGAATTGATAGTATTGCCCAAGGCTTTTGCCTCTTTTGTCTGCATTATAAAAGCCGGCTGTCCTGCGCGTACAAATTGGCCTAATTTTACATTTGATGAGTTTATGTAACCATTTGCGGTAGCCTTGATAAAGCTGCTTTGCAGAAAGGAAGAAATTGCATTCAGCTCTGCATATTCTGACAGCGACTCATTGCTGACACTTGTTACAGTTACCGGCGTTCTTACTTCTTCTGCAACAGCGGTTTCTTCCGGCGGCGCCTTGCTTTTGCACGAACCGGCAAAAAGAATCGCTAAACAAAAAGAGATAATCAATCTTTTCATGTACTTTTTCTGATTTTCAGTCAAGTTAAAATGTAAAATCACTCAGCATCACCTTATGCCTTTCACCTTTCCTACCTGTTCCAATAATTTATCTGATTTACAATTCTTAACCTGTTAATGTAATTCTGGTTTAAAATATTTCTTGTATTAATATAATTGGTAATGGCAAGCACATAATCTGAGATTCTTATATCACCGGTTTGCAGCAGTTTCGCGTTAGCGCTTATCAATGTTTTTACATACTTTATCTGCTCGTTTATAGTTTTTACCAGCAGATCGCTTGCATGCAATTGCTGGTTCAGCTGCGCTATCTGCAGCTTATATTGGTTGATAAAAAATGCTTTGTTTGTTAACCGTGTTCTCTCTCTCAGATCAACCTGGCTAAGCCTGTATTGTCTTTGGTGAGCATCATAAATAGGAACAGTCAGGCTGACGCCAAAGCTGACGCCAAGGTTTCTGTAAGGATTTTGGGTAAGCGAAGAAATATAGCCCGCGTCAGTATAAGCGCCTATACGTGGTTTATATTCATAATTAATAAGCGCTTTTTCGGTAGCAAGGCGCAGGCTATCAGTGGTGTATCGCTGGTAAAAAACAGACTGGTAAAAATCGAATTGCATGCTGTCGTTGAGCGAAGGCAATTGTATTCTTTCAACAACGGTATCCACTATTCCTGCAAAATAATTTAAAGTCAGGTAATCAGTATTATATTGTATTTGCGCCTGCATGTAAGCAAACTGCTGCTGCTGCAGGGTTGTATAAAATGCAAGATAATCTGCCTGGCGGTAAACGCTTGCCTGCGTAAGCTTCTTTAAAGCTTCTTCTTCTTTTTTCAGCAGATCATAGATTTCCTTATTGAAATCCATGGTAATTAAATCTGCATAAGCTGTTATATACTGGTCTGTGACGGCTCTTCTTATATCCTGGCCGGAAATGCGGATTGTATCAGAGAGCGCTAAACTTTGAAGGCGGATGGCAGACAGTTGGGCAGTTACATTGTTGGTGTTAATGAAATTACGGTTTGCCTGCACCACTGCGGAAATATTAGCGCCGTTTGTGATGGCGCCATCGTAGCCAAAACCTTTTATTACAGGCGCATAGCTGTTGCTGGTTATAAAATTGACCTGTGTTTTTAAAGATGCTCTTAATATGAGGCTGTCAAAGCGGTAAGAAAGTACCTGATTGTTGTAATCTTTTATTAAAGGGCTATTCTCTGCAGCTCGCGCAATAAAAAAATCAAGTGTATGACTTTGGCTAAAACAGCGGCAGCAAATAAAAACAATGGTGACAGTTAAAAAATATTTCATTCCTAATAAAAGTGATTTAAACGGAATTTCACCTTTTTAACGTCTTTTTGAGAGACATTAGTCTCTCGCTATTTTAATAAACTTTCCGTTTTTGTCAAATATCACATCTTTTCCGTTTACTTCACCTTCGTAATTTACTTCACCGTTTGCTTTTACAATTTTTGCTGCATCCTTCACTTTTACACCTTTATAATGAGCTTTTAAGTAAGATTGTACATTTTCCGGCAACTCATCAACCGGCATGTCAGTTTCTGTTTCAATAATCTGACCTGTCTTACCAATTACTGCAGACATCATCTTGTTGTCTTTTTTAAAATTTACTTCATAATTATCTTTTTCTTTTTCCCATTTAGCATGCGTATTAGCATAATTTTTATTAAATGCTGCTTTTACTAAAGAAGGCACTTCAGTCTCTTTTACATTTTGTGCGCTTACTGCAATTATACCGCATGTGCTAATGCACAAAACTATTAATGCTTTATTCAAATTTTTTTATTTAAATGTTAATTAAAAATCAGCAATAAAGGTGAGATTATTTTTTAAAATCTGCTTTGATTACCAGGTGATATAACCCGTACTTTCTTTACTGCTCCGGGTTTATCCGCCATAGCTATATTAATTATTTCTGTTAACCGGTCTAAATGTTTTTCCATAGTAAAATGTAAACCTATGTTTTGTGAGCCTTCATACCCCATCAACTTCGCTTTTGCGGGATTCTCATACAATTGCATCATAAACTCAGCCATACCTTCTACATCCCCTTCTTCCACTAAAAGACCTGTTTTGTCATGCTCTATCACATCGGGTATTCCGGCGTGTCTGGTGGCTATTACCGGCAAACCTGCTGCACTTGCTTCTAAAATTGCAACAGGCGTTCCTTCCGAATCACCATTTGCCCCGGTTACCGAGTGCTGAACAAAAGCAAGAGATGCAGCAAAAAGACTCATTACCTGCGTCCGCGATTGCGTGCCTAAAAATAAAACCTGTTCATCAATCCCCAATTCTTTTACCAAATCTTTACATGCGTCTAAAAGTATTCCGTTTCCTCCAAATAAAAGTCTTGCCTCAGGGTACTTTTTAGCAACTTTTGCGAAAGCCATAATAGTAACATTAGGAGCTTTTTTTTCAACAAATCTTCCTATTGCTATGAATTGGCGTTTTTTTTCAGATGGAGGTTTAATGGTAAAAAAATCTGTGTTTGGGCCATACGTATTTAATATAATTTTATCTTCAGGGCATCCAAGCTGTATCAGATCAGCCGACATTTTTTTGGAAACAGAAACCACAAACTGAGCGTATCGAAACATTTCACTATACTTTTCTTTAAACTTTAGCAATACGTCTTGGTTACTTGCATCAAAACCATGAAAATGAACAATTAAAGGAAGGCGTAAGGATTGGATAACTCTTAAACTCGACGCGCCGGTAACACCATACTCAGCTAATACACAATCAATTTTATTCTTTTTTAATAAATACCTGAGCGTATATTCTGATTGTGTTAATTTACCATTTATTAGAGATTTTAACTTAAAGTATATTTTATTGCTTATTCTTACTATCTTATTAGAGCCATGAAGTTGTGTCGGTACGTAATTATGATTATCACAATAGAAAAAAATCTTAAAAGGTAACTCTCTATGGGCATGAATGAAAGTTTCTGAATAATTATTTTCATTAGGAGATAAAATAGCTAAATTGTTCATCAAAAGAAAATTTGTTATAAATAAAATGTTGGGATAAATACAGGCACAAGGCGTCCCCATTTTTAATTAAAACTATTAATTAAAATCTGAATAATAAAATTACGCTTAAAATCCGTAGAAATACTTTAAGCGTTTTGAAATTCTAATATTCGCTTCCCAATCCTTACATGTTAATATAGAACTGATATTTGTATTCGTGTATTTGCTTTTACCGTAATTTATATTTCAATTCATACTGCACAAAATCTCTTTATTGCAGCAGCCAAACCTCGTACGCGGCTTTTTATTTATAACGAATAAAGTACAGGCATTTATACTATTTATCGCAATCTCTTCATTCTCAATTGCACCGCACAGCCCTAATGCCACTGTTGGTAAAGGGATGGCAATCCCTAAAAAAATCTAATCGCAGCAGTTTTTAAATCAGTCAATGAATTTAGAGGCAAGATTCTCCGGTTTAATTATAACGACGATAAACCAAAGCCGATGAACACGAGGCTGGATGAAAAATACCGGGGACTTGAGGTATTGATGATATGGCTCGTCTTACATCTTGTCCCGAAATGCTGATTGTATCAGAAAACACTAAAGTTTGAAGTGGATGGCAGGGAGTTGTGCAGTCACATTACCATTATTGAAAAAGGATGAATAAGCTTGAAAGTACCTTTTTAAACCTGCTTCCTTCTTTAGTTGATATAACCCGTACTTTTTTTACTGCCCCGGGTTTAACAGCCATAGCTTTATTAATTATTTCTGTTAAACGATCTAAATGTTTTTCTATAGTAAAATGTAAACGTACGTTTTGCGACCCTTTATAGCCCATCATCTTTGCTTTTTCAGGATCCTCATACAATTGCATCATACAATCTGCCATGCCATCAACATCTCCTTCTTCAACTAAAAGACCTGTTTTGCCATGCTCTGTCACATCGGGTATTCCGGCATGTCTGGTGGCTATTACAGGTAAGCCTGCTGCACTTGCTTCCAGAATTGCTACAGGCGTTCCTTCCGAATCGCCGTTTTTTGCGGTTACTGAGTGCTGGACAAAAGCAAGAGAAGCAGCGAAAAGACTCATTATCTGTGCCCGGGATTGCGTGCCTAAAAATAATACCTGTTCGTCCATTCCCAATTTTTTTACCAAATCTTTGCATTCGTTTAAAAGTTTTCCTTTTCCTCCAAACAATAGTCTTGCACCAGGATATTTTTTTGCAACTTTTGAAAAAGCCATAATAGTTAAATGAGGAGCTTTTTTTTCAACAAATCTTCCTATTGCTATAAATTGCTGTTTTTTTTCAGCGTCAGGTTTAATGTTAAAAAAATCTTTGTTTGGACCGTACGTATTTAATATTATTTTGTCTTCCGGACATCCAAGCCCTATTAAATCAACTGACATTTTTTTTGACACAGAAACCACAAATTGCGCATATGCAAACATTTCAATATACTTTTTTTTAAACCTATGCAACACGTTTTTGTCACTTGCATCAAAACCGTGAAAATGAACAATTAAAGGAAGACCTAAGGATTGGATAACTTTTAAGCTGGCAGCAGCAGTAACACCGTATTCTGCCAATACACAATCAATTTTGTTCTTTTTTAATAAATATCGGAGCGTATATTCTGCCCTTGTTGATTTACTATTTACGATCGATTTTAATTTAAAGTAAACTTTATGGCTTATTCTTGCTAACTTTTTTGTTCCTGAAAGCTGCGTAGGAACATAATTTTTGCCATTAGAATAAAAAAAAACATTGAAAGGCAACTCTTTGTGGGCATGAATAAAAGTCTCTGAGTAAGCATTTTCATAAGGAGATAAAATAGCTAAATTTTTCATACAAAAAATGATTTTTATAAATAAAATATCGGGATAAATACAGGTGCAAAGTACCCTTATCTGGTTTAAAACTATTAATTAAAATCTGAATAATAAAATTACGTTGAAAAAATCTGCAGGAAATATTTTAAGAGGCCTGCAGGTGTATTGTTTAGTGCAGAATTGATAATTGTTAATATAGAATTAATATTGGAGTTTGAATATTCGTTTTGCAATAATTTGTATTTCAATTCATACTTTACACAGAATCTTTTTTACTGCAGCAGCTAAAATCATCAAACGCTGCTTTTTATCTATAGCGAATGAAGTACCTGACATTTATAATACTTACCGCAATATCTTCATTCTCAGTTGCACAAAACAATCCCGATGCCATTGTTGGAAAATGGATGGCAATTCCTAAAAAAAATCTGATCGTAGAAGTTTTTAAATCCGGCAATGAATACAGAGGTAAGATTCTTTGGTTTAACGATAACGACGATAAAACAAAACCTATGAGCACGAGACTGGATGAGAAAAATGAAAACCCGGCCTTACGAAAACGTAAAATACTGGGCCTTGAGGTATTAGATAATATGGTATATAACTCAAAAGTCGACCGATGGGAGAGCGGTAAAATTTATGATGCAAAATCAGGAAAAACATGGAATTCCTCCGCCTCGATAAGAGATACGACTTTACAAGTAAGGGGTTTCTGGCATTTTGAATTTATTGGGATGAATATGAATTTTAAAAAAATCGGGTAGTTTGCAGATTTTTATTGAAGAAAAAATTTACAAGACAAATAGTTTTCTTTTAAAAAATTTACGTATACTTTTAGTGATTTATTCTCTTTTAACCCTGATATTTTAATATGAAAAAAATTGTTACGTCATTATTATCCTGTTCTTTATTTTTTCTTACAGCATCTTCCCAAAATTCTTCAGGCTATCATGTTACAAAAACCTTTCGCATAGCAAGCGGAGGCGGGTGGGATTATTTAGCCGTGAACGATGATAAGCTGTATGTGTCTCACGGTACCCAGGTAAATATTTTAAATAAGAATAATGGCGACAGTATTGGTGTTATTGAGAATACGCAGGGTGTGCATGGAATAGCATTTATAAAAAAATTAAACAAAGGTTATACAAGTAACGGCCGGACAAACAATGTAACTGTTTTTGATTTGACAACGCACAAGACGTCAGGCCAGATTGCAACGGGTGAAAACCCGGATGCCATTATGTATGACAGTTTTTCTAAAAAGATATATACCTGCAACGGACGAAGTAAAGACATGTCAGTAATTGATCCTGCGACAGGCAAAGTCATAAAAACCATTGCATTAGGCGGAAAACCAGAAACGGCTGTTTCTGATGATAACGGTAACTTGTATATAAATATTGAGGATAAAAATGAAATTGCAGAAGTAGATACCCGCACTTTTAAAGTAGAAAAGCGTTGGTCAATTGCACCTGCCGAAGGACCGACAGGATTAGCTTACGATAAAAAAACAAAAAGATTATTTGCAGGATGTGATAAATTACTGGTTATATCAGACGCTTCTGCCGGTGCGGTAATTTCAAAACTTACTATTGGAGATGGTTGTGACGGAGTAGCTTTTGACCCGGCAACAAAAAACATTTTTACTTCAAATGGTGAAGGCTCTATAACTGTCGTACACCAAAACGGTGCAAATGACTACAAAATAATGCAAAACGCAGTAACGAAACGGGGAGCGAGAACAATAGCGCTGGACGAAGAAACGCATCGTTTGTATTTGTCAACTGCAGACTTTAAGCCACTTCCTGAGAATGCGCCTGCCAACGAAAGACCTCAAATGATACCTGGAACCTTTCAGATATTAGTTGTAGAAAAGTGAATATAATAAAAGACGTTCGCTTCAGGAGCAGTTATAAAAAACTTTTTATTTCTCAAAAACAGACGAACAAAAGCTGATGAACAATAAACTATGAAAGCAATAAGACACTTTTTAACGCTTATTTTATTAATACCAATAATAAGTTATTCCCAGCAAAAAGATACTTTAGTAAAGAAGCTTGACAGTTTAAGCATTCAGTCAGACAGCCTTGCAAACGGTAAAAACAATAATATAAGCCGTGCTGCTTATGAAGGAGCGAAACTTGATTTCGGTACTTATTTTACTCTCTTAGGAGATGATATAAAACAACAGGCAACGCTGCCTTTTCATACAAAAGGAAAAGACTGGCTTAAAGTTGGGGGCTTTGCCCTGTTGACCGGTGCAGTTGCTTTGACTGACAAACCTGTTAACCGTTTTGCCGTTAATCTTCATAACAATAACCCGGGGCTTGCTTCTGTAAGTAAGCATGTTACCGATTTTGGCGGCGCTTACGAGCTCTATGCGATTGCCGGGTTTTATACGTATGGTCTTATTTTTAAAACGCAAAAAGAAAAGACTACCACCGCTCTTGCTACCCAGGCATACATTACCGCTGTCGGCATCTCTTTTATTGCTAAATACCTCGCTGGTGAGCAGCGGCCTTATTATACAGATCCGCTTACCAATAAGAAAGGACCCATTTTTCACGGGCCTTTTTATGCCTTTAAAAAAGGTCCTGACGGAAAAAAACTAAGCAGGGAAGACTTCTCTTCATTTCCCTCAGGTCATGCCACTGCGGCCTTTGCGGCAGCTACGGTATATGCTATGGAATACCGGGATAAACCCTTAATCCCCATATTATCTTACAGCGCAGCTACTTTAATCGGCCTAAGCAGGCTGACAGAAAACAAACACTGGCCGGTAGATGTTTTAGCAGGCGCCGCAATAGGGTATCTTAGCGGCAGACAGGTAGTAAATAATTTTCACCGCTATTCTAAAATTAAACAAGCAGGGAAAACCGTTCGCCCACCTGTTTCTTTTAATCTTCAGTACTTTAATAAGCAAATAATACCAGGTCTGGTTTATTCATTTTAAAGCTTTTAGTAGTTTTAGTGTATAAATAATTTTTTTTGTCTTTCTTCTTTTAGTTTAATAATATCAACGTTTTTATGTCAAATAAAACTGCTCAAACTTTGCAAAAAGTAAAAGGAGTTTCTTTAAGACTGCTTATTGCGTTAGCAGTTTTTGGTGCTATTCTTTTGTTGTTTCTATATATAACAGACGAAATTGTACTTGAAAATGAAAGCGGCTTTGACAACCGTGTTTTTCAGTTTCTGAGAGGTTATACATCTCCTGCAGTTACAGCCACGATGATATTTTTTACTTTTTTTGGGTCTATGAAATTTTTATTTCCGGCCTATTGTATTTTAGTGCTTTATTTTCTTTTTTATAAAAAAAATAAACTGCGCTCTTTCAATATAGCAGCCATAGGGATAAGCAGTATTGCTATCTTATTTTTAATTAAAGATATTTTTAAGCGGCACAGACCTTCAGATCCTTTAATAGCCAATGTAAACGGTTTTAGTTTTCCCAGCGGGCATTCTACCTCGGCATTTACTTTTTTTGGTTTACTTATTTACATTATTTGGGAGTCGCAGGTGAGCAGGTGGTTAAAATGGGTTGCTTCCATTGCATTATTCTTTTTTGCTGTCCTGATAGCAGCAAGCAGGGTGTACCTGCATGTGCATTACGCCAGCGATGTCGTTGCCGGATTTTGTCTGGCCGTTTTATGGTTAACCATCTGCATTTTTGTTCTGCACAGAATCGAAAACGAGAAGAGATTAAAGAAAAATGATAATGAATTAGAATCAGGTATTTAATTTCATTGGAGTGTTTTAGTAATAAGAAACTTACATTCGTATGTTTTATGTTCTTTTTAGCACGTCTTCTTGCTTACTATTGATGGCCTTACTTGTATTTTAGTTAATTAACTTGTATGTGTCTCAATGCTGCAAGTCGAAATTATACATTTGCATTCTATAACTCATGCAAGAAATAAAAAAAATAATAAGTAAAATTTTTGTTCTTGTTCTTGATATTTTACTTTTTGCTTTCAGAATACTAAAGCAAATTGTTCTGCCCGGTAAAAAGAGAAAAGGCAATATTTTATCCAGTTTGTTTGTCTTTTTTGTAGGTACAATAGAAAGGCTGTTTCCATTTGAACATGGATTTTTTAAAATGGCTGCAATATTCAAGTTGAAATACCTCAGGCAGGGAGTAATTATAATTGGCGCTCTGCTGTTTCTGTTGTCATCTTTTGAATGGGCAGGCGGTTCAGGCGGCTCTAATGATCCTGCAAGCTATTCAAAAAACCTCACACAAGCATTTGAAAAAAGAATAAAGGTCAGTGTTAAGAAGCAAACAGCTTTTTATTCAAATTTTGTTTTTTTAAAGAACGAAAATTCTTTTTATATAAACCTTTTTCATAACTCCGTTTCATCATCGTCTCTGACCGGTGTTCTTCTCCTTACAACGAGTTTACGTATTTGATACCTGCTTTTATTTCTTACTCTAAAAAATTCTTAAAAAAGAAACAGGCATTGTTATTTAAAAGCAAATCAAATAATAGATGAAAAAGTATGTTATTATATTATTAGTACTTCCGGTATTTTCAAAAGCTCAAAATGCGCTTGTAGCAATTATTAAAAATGAGGATACCAAAGCCCCCTTACAAGGTGCTTCCGTGCAAATAAAAAGTTTACAATTATCTTCAACAACAAATGATGCCGGTGTAGTTATTATAAACAATATTTCGGAGGGTAAACAAGATGTTGAGATTACCAATATTGGTTATAAGAAAACAGAAAAGTCTTTTAGATTCCCGCTGCAATCTCAAGACACCATACAACTTTTTTTGGAGGCGGAAGCAGCAAACCTGGAAGAAGTGACTGTAAGCAGTACACGTGCAGGCAGAACCATAAACAATACTCCTACGAGAGTAGAGGTTATAGAAGCAGAAGAAATTCATGAAGAGGCTGCCATGAGACCAGGTGATATAAGAATGTTATTAGCTGAAAGCACAGGAATTCAAACACAACAAACTTCAGCTACAAGTGCAAATGCAAGCATTCGCATACAGGGATTAGATGGCCGTTATACTCAAATTCTAAAAGATGGTTTTCCTGTTTATTCCGGCGCAGCAAATGGATTAGGTTTGCTGCAAACCCCGCCATTAGATTTAAGGCAGGTTGAGATAATAAAAGGCGCTTCATCTACATTGTATGGAGGCGGAGCAATAGCGGGATTGGTGAACCTGATTACAAAAATCCCGACAAGTAAGAGAGAATTAAATTTTCACTTAAACGGTACGTCTGCAGGGGGTCTTGATATAAACAGTTTTTATGGTCAGCGTTTTAAAAAAGCAGGTGTTACTTTTTTTGTTTCCGGAAATAGTAACAAAGCTTATGATCCTGCAAATATTTCATTTTCTGCCATTCCAAGGTTTGAACGATATACCATTAATCCTAAATTTTTTTTATATTTCTCTGATAAAACAAAACTAAACTTTGGTATAAATACAACTTTTGAAAACCGTTTAGGCGGTGATATGAATTTGATTGCGGGCAAAGGTGACAGCACACATGCTTATTTTGAGCGCAACAAAACAAAACGCTTATCAACCCAACTTACTTTTGATCATCAGTTTAATGAGGAAAACAGCTTTAAAGTAAAAAACAGCGTTAGTTACTTTAACCGCATTATTAACAGCAACGGTTATATATTTAACGGTACACAACACAGCACTTTCACAGAGGCAACATTTGTAAAAAAAATAGATAAAAGTGATTGGGCAGCAGGTGTAAATGTATTAACTGATGATTTTAAAGAAGGCGCTTCAACCACGCGTATCCTTAGAAATTATAATCAAACAACATTTGGCGTTTTTGTACAAAATACCTGGAACACTTCTGACTGGTTAACGGTAGAAACAGGGCTAAGAGGTGATTATGTAAAAAATTATGGTTTTGCTTTATTACCGAGAGTATCAGCATTATTTAAAATTCTTCCAAAGCTAACAAGCCGTATAGGTGGAGGATTTGGTTATAAGACCCCAACCATATTTACAGAAGAAAGCGAAAGACTTTTGTATAAAAATGTTTTACCGGTAAATAACAATACAAATGAGTTAGAGAGAAGCTACGGAGCGAACTGGGATATGAGTTATAGAACTTCTTTTGATAAATTAACTTTCAGCTTCAACCAGTTTTTCTTTTATACTTATTTAAAAAACCCCTTGTTTCTTAAACCTGTTGAGAATGGAGTATACAAGTTTATAAATATAGCCGGTAACATAAGTACAAAAGGCGCAGAAACAAATGTTAAGCTTGGCTATGATAAATTAAGTTTGTACCTCGGATATACTTATACAAATGCAAAAGTTTATAATAATGGTATCATAAGTGTTAATCCACTCACTCCAAAACACCGGTTTAACAGTGCCTTTGTATATGAGATTGAAGATAAGTTAAGGATAGGTTCTGAAATATATTACTTTAGTAAACAAAATTTAAGTGATGGAAGTACAGGCAGAGACTACTGGTTAACAGGGCTTGTGGCAGAAAAATATTGGAAAAAATTTTCATTGTATATAAACTTTGAAAACTTTGGAGATGTACGACAAACAAAATTTGAGAACATTTATACAGGTACTGTTACAAATCCGGTCTTTAAAGATATTTATGCCCCTTTAGAAGGCTTTGTAGTAAACGGCGGCATCAAAATTAACTTGTAAAACTATAGACAAGGTGGATAGCGTTACAATTCTATCCACCTATTTTAGAAATATTGTTGTTTTATTGTACCGGCATAGCATCATTTCCGCCCTGTTCTTCTTTGTTATTTTTTCTTTTTAATAAGTTCACATCGAACTTACCAAAGCGGTAAGAAAAGTTTACCCGTAAAATTTGCGGATCTCTTCTTCGCTCAGATGTTTGTTGTAAGAATGCAGATTCTGAATAAATACTGTATAACTGTGTTCTTAAAAAATCATTCATGCTGACTGTAAGAGACGCACTGTTGCCGCCTTTCCATGTCCAGTCTTTGCGCAGAGCGATATCAAACGAATAACGTGGATTAATATATCCCTGTGCTGTAGCAACAGGGCCGCCGCCAAAACCACCGCGTCCACCGCCTCCTCCGCCACCGCCTTGTGGCAAGACAGTTTTAGCATAATAATCACCTGACAATTGCAGCGAGAATTTTTTTAAGAATTTAATGCTGTTATTCCATTTTACAAACCAACTGGTTCTCTGATTTGAAAGATTACTTTGTTTAGGATCGTCAAGATTTATTTTGGAGTTAAACAGGTTGAAGTTTGTGGTCATGTCCCACCAGTTAGTCACCGGCATTCTGTTGGTTAATTCAATACCATAAGTAATGCTGTTATTTGCATTTATATAAGTATTAAATGTAACACTGTCCTCGCTTGAATAGTGATGGGCGGTATCAGGGTTTGCATCCTGGTATTGATACCTTGTAATGAGGTTTGTATTGTATTTAAAAAAAGTGCTTACTAAAAAATTAGCTCCTTTTTTATAGTTATTGTTATAAGAAACTTCAAAAGAATTAGCAAATTCAGGCTTTAAACGGGCGTTGCCCACACTTAAATTAGAAGGATCGGAATAATCAGTAAACGGAATAAGCTGCCAGAAATTAGGACGGTTAATCCTTCTTGAATAATTAAGCTGCAAATCTTCTTTATCAGATATTTTATAGGTAATAAAAGCGCTTGGAAAAAGTGACAAAGGAAAATCAACTTTAAAGCTGGAAAGAGAATCCTGACCGAGCACATTTTTACCGATAATAGAACCCTTGTAAGTCGAGCTTTCGGCCCGGAGCCCTAACTGATAACTCCATTTATTTACCTTGAGACTATAAGTACCGTAAGCTGCATACACCTGGTCATTAAATTTATAGCTGCTGCTTATTCTGTCCGAAAGTTCGTATTTGCTGCTTGTATGATTAAAAAAATATTGATTATTACCATTTTCAAAATCTCTTATTGCCGCCCTGGCGCCAAATTCTATTTTTTGATTTTCTGAAATAGGATTTTCATAGTCCGTCTGAAAAGTATAGTTTTTACTGGTTCCTCCGCTTGCAGATCGCTGCATTACCGGTAATCCTTTCGGTGCAGAAGTAAGGTCATAAGTCTGGGTATTAATATTATTAAGGTTCTCATTTTTACTATAATTATAATTTGCATCAGCAGTAAGCTCATGACCGCTCCTGGCAAAATTATGTTTGTAGCTTAGTTGTGATCCAAGGTTTTGAAAGTGTCCGTTACTGTTTTGTAATACAGTATTATACGAAGGGTTAGTGATCAGCGAAGAGTCAATACGCTGGTTATCATTGTTTTTAAAATTGCCTTTGTTATAGTTTCCGGTGACAGTGATTGTGTTACGATTATCAATCAGGTAATCGAAGCCTGCTCTTATAAAACCGAAAGAGCCGGTATTTACAGGGTGGCTTTGTTGATATACACGGCTCAAAGACATGCCGTTTTTGATATTTGTGCGATCTGTAGTTGCTTCGGATTTTGACTTACGCTGGTTAAGATTTCCGCTTGCAAAAAAGTTTATTTTGTTCTGCCTTAGATTAATATCTCCGCCGAGATTCACTCTTCCGCGAGTGTCAGCACCTGCGCGCAAACCGCCGTTATAACCTGTTTTGCGGTTTTTCTTCAGCACAATATTTAAAATACCTGCGTTACCTCCTGACGCATCAAACTTGGCGGAAGGATTTGTGATCAGTTCCACGCGGTCTATTATATCGGCCGGTATCTGGTCCATAGTCAGGGTAGTAGGGCGGCCATCAACAAACAGTTGGGGAGCTGCATTTCTCAGGGTCACATTTCCATCAATATCAACGCTTAGAGAAGGAATGCTTTTCATCACTTCCGTGGCAGTCTGGCCCTGGCTTGTCAGGTTTTTGTCCACATTAAAAATCTTTCTGTCTACACCCATTTCAAACAATGATTTTGTAGAGGTAACGGTTACGTTGCCAAGGTTTGTCGCGTCCTGTTCGAGTTTTATATTGCCCATGTCTTTGTCTGTCATGCTTAGCATTTGCTCACGGTTGCCTTCTGCCTGCGCACCTCCTTCCGGTCTTTTTAATCCGAAAGAAATTTTTTGGTCAATTGCTTTATAACCGACTACAGAAAATTTTAGTGTATTGTTTCCCATTACAGGTAAGTTATCAAGGTCGAAGTTTCCTTTGGAGTCGGTAATTGTTGCTTTTACCGTAGCAGAAACTACTTTGCCCGCAGCAGAGTCGAATCTGTTTGCAAGTAACTGAAGGGAAGCCCCATCTATGCCTTTGCCGGTTTTGCTGTCTACCACTTTTCCGTACAAATGCCCCATATTGAAATTCTGGCTTCTGCCCCCCGCAGCCCTGCCACCAGGCATTTGCGCAAATATTTGCTGTGAGGTGAAAAGTAAAAATATGTAAAATAATATTTTCATTTCTATATATTTATTGAGTAGATATATTTGTTAATGTAAAATTCCTTCAAAAAAACTGGAATAAAAGTTTTTTGAAAGTTATAATTGAAAGTTATCAGTGGTAAAAAAATGTTTGGAACAGGTTAAAATAATTAAAAATGAGTGTCGGTCACTTTATAGTTACAATGGTTATTACAACCTGTATCAATCCTATTATAAAACCTAAAACTGCGCCAGTAATTTCTATAAATTTAAATTCTGTTGACATAATCTGGTTTACAATTTTTTCAAGCTTGTCTGAAGAAAACCTTCGCGCTTTTTCGGTAATTATTTGTTCCAGGTTAAAATCGTGCTGAAGGGCCGTCATATATTCCCGCATTAAAAGCGGGAAAAATTCTTTCAATTCTTTCATAAATACGCCTTTTACCTGCGAAATTGTTTTGTCTCCTATCAGCATACCAAGCATTGGTATTTCCGTAGCGAGCTTTTCCCTAAGAAAGGTGTCTATATGTGTCTCCAGCAGGGGTAGAATTTTTTCAACATTGGCAGGGTCGGCGATTTTTTGTTCTATTTCGGAAAATGAAAGTATTTCATTGCTAAGAAGTTTCCCTAATTCCGTAGCAAACCGTTGTTGTCTTTTAGGAAAAATTCCCTGGAAAGGGACACCTAAAATCCTTGCAGGTTCTTTTGGATGAAAAAGCATTTTAATAGCTATCCGGCTTGTAAACCATCCTATAAATGCAGATATAACCGGAATGAAAATAAGCATCCAATTCATTAATAACAGAATTTCATTTACACAAAAAAACCTTGTTAGCTGATGCAACAAGGTTTAATTTCGGGGGAGACCGATGGGTTTCGAACCCACGACCCTCAGAACCACAAACTGATGCTCTAACCAACTGAGCTACGACCTCCGTTTTAATTTATCAGGCAAAAATAGAAAAAAACCTTTTAAAAAAAGAAATTATCTGCCCCTTCCTATTAATTATTGATGCAAATCCGGATAATTTACTTAAAATGATTTTTAGAAACCAATAATAGGATCCTGATATTGTTTAAAAAGATGTGTTAAAACTAAGTATGATTTTTACTAAAAAAAGATGATTTCAACGCGTGGCATATACAATAAAAAAAACCGCTTCTACTGAGAAGTAGTTTTTTCTATTGTCTTTAAATAAATTCAACTACATATTATTCATATCTTCCGCCGCCAATAAAAAAGCCCATTTTTAACCCGAGGTAATTATGGTTTACTGTTGCAGTTTTGCCTGCAACATTATACTCAACAGCAGCTCGAAAGTGTCCGTATTCGATGCCAGCTCTCGGGGCAAAGCCAAACTTGCTTCCTGACTTTACATCGCCAGCAGACTGGGCATCAAAATTTGCTGATGCGTTGGTGAAAATCCCTGCACCGGCGCCAACAAAAGGCCTTAAACGGTTAGTATTAAAAAAGTAGTCTGCTGTAGCCAGGTAAGAGGAGCTGACTTTTACATCGCCGTTGTTCATTTCACCATTTACTGCAGTACCCTGGGCAGTCACTGCACCTTCCATTCGTAAACCTACTGTAACATTGTCATTTAAGGCATACTTAGGTTCAACAGCAAACAAAGCACCTCCTTTGCTTCCCGACCCGGCGGGAAGAGCATAGCCGAGAGCAATGTCTACTTTAAAGGGTTTAAATGTTCGCTCTGTTTGTGCGTTTGCAAATGCCACAACCCCGATTGCAAGGACAGTCATGTAAAATTTCTTCATTGTTTATATTAGTTTTATTATAATAAAACGACTTAAGAAAATGATTAGTATATAACGCAACCATTTTTTCGAATAAGTGTAAGCGCATTAATAACGGGCAGGCGAAGTGCGGCTATAAATATAAAATGTGTCTTATAATTTCTATTCAATTCTAAAATTAAATGGTGTAGATTAAATATTAATTCTGTTTCTCTTTTAGTATAGCCTATTGAAGTATTTGAATATTTTAAAGCAGTTATTTTAAAATAAATATGTTTTTATAATCTCCTTTAAAAAAGAATCAACACTTTAAAATCTTATTTAGTAAAAAGTATAAAATAATGTAGAAGCGGTTGAGTTTGAAGCGGGAAAAAAGTTTCACACAGGTTTAATATTCTAATAATTGTGCTTAGCAAGGAAGCGTGGCACATGTTTTTGACGACTTATAAATTTAATGTAATCTAAAATAATAATCATGATAAAAGATAGCGATGATTTAAACAGCCTTAACGAAAAAGATAGTATTAATTCTTCTACTGAAAGTACCGGAGAAATTCATAAAAATAGCGAACCGACAGTTACTATACAGGGAACTAAATTTACAAAAGAGGAAGTTGAGGAAGCTAATAAACCTCAGCGCAATGTTATTCTTGAAACAATCGGTGGCTCTGGCATTGGAACTCCGGACGATGAAACTGATTTTCGCGACCCTGAAAGGGTTGATACAAGGGCAAACGAAGCACCTGACTCAACAGATACAAATACCGGTGGAATTGCAGCCGGTGGTGCAAAAGGCGCTAATCAGTCGTAGAAAAAAATTTAATTTATAAAAAACAGAATGTATGGTCAATAATATTGGCCGTACATTTTTTTTGTATTTAATCCATTAAATTATATCACTAATTGATAAATCCTTATATTTATCAATAAAAATCCTTTTGATTTATCGCTCAACCATACAACTGCTGCGGTTTCATTTTTCATGGTTGTTAATGCCTGTTTATTGGTTTGCAATAAGCTTTGCAAATGAGATTTATTTACCCAGGGCAATAATAGTCTTCATTATTCTTCACCTGCTGGTTTATCCGTCAAGCAATGGCTACAATAGTTACATGGATAGAGATGCCGGCAGCATCGGCGGTATAAAAAGCCCTTTGAAACCCACCAGGCAATTATTTTATACAACAATAGTTATTGATGTTATTGCTGCAGGTTTGTCATTATTTATCTCTCCTTTATTTGCGGCGTGTGTTCTGATATACATCATTTTTTCCAGATTGTACAGCTACAGAGGAGTGAGACTGAAGCAATATCCTGTACTGGGATATCTTACGGTAATTATAACACAGGGAGCACTGACTTTTTTTATGGTATATCATGGTTCTGAGCTATATCTTTCCAACCACATGTCGTGGCTTGGATTGTTGGCGGCCGCTTTTTTAATTGGCGGATTTTATCCTATAACACAGGTATACCAACACGAAGCAGATAAAAAAGATAATGTTACTACCATTAGCATGGTTATGGGTGTCAGGGGCACTTTTATTTTTTGCGCAGTCATGTATATGGCTGCCTTATTCATTTTATGGCTATATTACAGCAGGCGTGAACTTTATATGCTCTTTATTGTTTTATTAATCTTTTTCTTACCCGTAGTCGTATATTTTATGCAATGGTTTTTAAAAGTTTTAAAAGACGAAAACAAGGCCGATTTTAAACATACAATGCAGATGAACTGGTTAGCCAGTACATGCACCAGCCTTGCATTTATAACAATAATCCTTCTTCAAAAATTTGGCTAATATAATATCTATAGGAACAGCTGTACCCCGGCATTGTCATCCGCAAAACGAGATTTTAAAGTTTATGCAGAAGGCTTATTTGCTTGATGAAAGTGACGCTCGCAAGCTTGCTTTTTTGTATAAGCACAGCGAGATACAAAACCGTTATTCTGTTTTAGATGATTTTTCAAAACCGGAAGCTGAATGGAATTTTTTAAAGGCCGACTATACGCCTTCTTTAGATGACAGAATGGAGCTTTTTCAGCAATATGCACTTGATCTTTCGGTTGACTCAATACAAAACAGTATTCAGGGATTTATTGAAAAAAGTGAAATTACCCATTTAATTACCGTTAGCTGCACAGGCATGAGCGCCCCGGGCTTAGATCTGCAGATTGCAGAAGCGTTGAAGCTGAAATCAAACGTTTTTCGAACTTCCGTTAATTTTATGGGTTGCTATGCTGCCATTCATGCGCTTAAAATCGCGCAAATGATCTGCAGCTCTTCTGCTCGTTCTAATGTAATAATTGTTTGTACAGAACTTTGCACCATCCATTTTCAGCAACAATATACGCCCGATAATGCTGCAAGCAGCTTATTGTTTGGCGACGGCAGCGCTGCTGTGCTGGTTTCTAATACCGTCACTTCGGCTAATTCTTTAACTTTAAAAAGCTTTTATTCAGAAGTTTGCTACAGAGGAAAAGACGACATGTCGTGGCAGCTTAGCAACAATGGTTTTTTGATGAAACTTAGCGCTTACATACCTCAGCTTATTCACGAAGACATTGCAGCGTTGGTAAATAAAGCTTTAGACAATGGTGAGTTAAACAAAGATCAGATAACTCATTGGTGTATTCATCCGGGCGGAAAAAAAATACTTGAAGTGATAAAATCACAGCTTTCGTTGGATATGGAGGATTTGTCGTGCAGCCGCAAGGTTTTATCCGAATACGGCAATATGTCTTCTCCGACTATTTTATTTGTTTTAAAAGAAATTATGGAAGGAATCGGAAACAAGCCTGCAAACGTATTCGGAGTGGCTTTTGGCCCGGGATTAACAATGGAAACTTTTGTAGCCTCAAAAGAATGAATTTTTCACAGCGGTCATACCAGAAAGAATTGTTAGACCATGATGACATTCCGTTTGTTGATATTAAACAAAATATGGAGGAATTGGATTTTATTAATAAATGGCTGGGCGGACATAAAATAACAGCAGGCGCATTTGAGCAATTATCTGAAGGGAAAAAGAAAATCTCTGTTTGTGAAATTGGTTGCGGGGGCGGAGATAATTTGGCTGCAATATTTAAATGGTGCAGCAAGAAGAAAATTGACATAAGCATTACCGGAATAGATATAAAAAAAGAATGTATAGATTATGCTAAAAGCAGGAAAAATCTTCCTTCCGGCGTCAATTGGATAACAAATGATTACAAAAAAGTGGTTTTTGATAAAAAACCAGATATTGTTTTTTCAAGCTTGTTTTGCCATCACTTCACTAATGAAGAAATGGTATTTCAAATAAGCTGGATGAAGCAGAATACCACGGTCGGTTTTTTTATTAACGACCTTCACCGAAATTTTCTTGCTTTTTATTCTATCAGGCTTTTAACCCAACTTTTTTCTGCATCTTACCTTGTAAAAAATGACGCACCGTTGAGCGTGGCAAGAGGATTTAGCAGCAGCGAATTAAAAAAATTGTGTGATGAAGCAAAGGCCGGTCAAGCTCAGGTGATCTGGAAATGGGCTTTCAGATATGTGGTAATATATAAACATGAACGGGCAAATGCAATATGACGCAGCCATAATCGGCGGAGGCCTTGCCGGGCTTTGTCTTGCTATACAATGCGCAGAAAACAATTATAACGTTATACTTTTTGAGAAAGAAGAATATCCTTTTCACAAAGTTTGCGGCGAATATATCAGCCTCGAAAGCTGGAATTTTTTACAAAGATCAGGTGTGAAGCTGAATGAGTTAAACCTGCCGATTATAAAAAAATTAAAAGTATCTGACGTTAATGGAACTGTGTATCCATTCGACCTGCCTCTAGGTGGTTTTGGAATAAGCCGCTTTTCATTGGATAATATTCTTTACCGCATAGCTGTCTCAAAGGGAGTTACCATTTGTACAAATACTAAAGTAAATAACGTAGAATTTAATGAAGACTCCTTTATAGTTACAGGTGCAGATAAAGCCGTGAGTGCAAAAGTGGCAGCAGGCGCTTTCGGCAAGCGAAGTAATCTCGACATCAAATGGCACAGGCTCTTTGCTATGCAAAAGGCAAATACTTTAAATAATTATATCGGAATCAAATACCATATTAATTATACCCATCAACCTGATGAGATTTATTTGCACAACTTTTACAAGGGTTACTGCGGATTGTCTAAAATTGAAGATGGTAAAAGTTGTTTATGCTACCTGACTACTGCGGAAAATGTAAAAAATTGCGGTAATTCAATACAGGAAATGCAAAAGCAGGTTTTATATAAAAATCCGAGGTTAAAGGAAATCTTCGAAGGAGCAGATTTTTTGTATGAACAGCCGCTGGCCATTTCGCAAATAAGCTTTAATAAAAAAAATCAGGTAGAAAATCATATATTGATGCTGGGCGATGCCGCAGGAATGATCAGCCCGTTATGCGGAAACGGAATGAGTATGGCAATGCACGCATCTAAATTAGCTTTCGTAAAAATAGATCATTTTTTGACCAATGCTATTTCCAGAGACCAGATGGAAGAAGCATATTCATTAGCATGGAAAAAAGAATTTTCTGCCAGGTTGCGGGTTGGCAGAAATGTTCAAAGACTTTTTGGCGGCAACCGGTCTGCTTCTTTTTTTTTAAAATCTATGCACTTTCTTCCTGCTTTATCCAGACTGGTGATTCAATCAACACATGGAAAATCTTTTTAAATAATAGAAAATGCGCGAACATTTTGTTCTTCTTACTGCATTTTTTCCAAGAAATCAATAAGTCTCTTTAAGTCGTCCGGATTATTATATCACCAAAGAGTTACCGGCTATTAATTCTAAATATCCTCTTGAGTAGTAAAAGATGTCATTGCTGATACTTATGTATTTAATGGTTGCTTCGTATCTCTGTTGGCATCAATAAACTGCATTTCTTCACTTAATAAATTTAAATTAAGTGGCGCCCCGGATTTCGTTCCATCTTTAAAAGATACACTTCCTGTTGTAAATTCAGGATAACGGAACTTTACTTTTTGAGAAACAGCATCTTTTATTTTCTCACCTGCTTTAACTGCAGTATTATCATTTTGTGCAAATAAGCAGCGGGCAGAGATTATGAGGCAGCAAGCCATGAGAATTACATGATTCATTGTAAAAATTAGTAAAATTTTTACAATGAAAACAGAAACAGAGCGTTCGATAAAAAACGCTCTGTTTTTGTTACTTGTTTTATGAATATTACAAAGTTGCAGAAGATATACGCAAATGTTATTCAAAGCAACAATTTCTTTTACAAAAATCCTTTTGCTGATGTTACAATTTGTGCCTGTCTATTAAATATACTTTTACAAAGACCGCATTACCGGTAATTTCTTTTCTGTTTCATTAGTATCGTCACCAATTTCAATTTCTGTTAAAGGATCATTACTATCCTCATCATCATCGTCTTCGTCGTCATCGTTATGGCCTGTCGCCAACATAGTCACTCCTTTACCGTTTTGAACAGGGCTTTCATTTGCTACTTCGGTGTTATTATTAGCCTGTTCTATATACTCCTGCTGATCATCACCCTTTTCGTAAGGCCTTTCAACCTCATGATCTACGACACCTTTGCCATCCTGCACCTCGCTGTCGCCTGTAGTTTTACTGCTATTCTTTCCGTCAGTAGAAGATGTTTTAGGCGTTTTTGATATATTCGGATCTGAATTATAATTTTCATCCATAACTGTATTTTTTTAAGTTTTACTATAAGCAATATTTTACATCCAATCAATAACTATTTTAAAAAGGTATCAATTTGTGATATTGATATTGGCTTTTCTACTACATCTATTTTTTCTTTACTATAGTCATTATTATTCCCGGCTTTACCAGTAGGTTTATTTGCACTGATAAGAAATAAATGGACACCAGGTGCAGATTCCAGAATGTGATTAGCTGCCAGCCACCCCAACCCATCAGGAAGATTATTGTCGAGAATTACTATGTCGGGTATATTATTTTTAACAAGGCCTAAGCCACCCTGTAAAGTATGTGAAATAATGACATCGCAATTTTTTTTGGATAAATAAAATTTTACCAGCAAGCAAAAATCCACTTCATCGTCTATTATTATTACTTTTCTCTTATTATCCATATTACTAACAGAGAAAAAATATTGCCAATTATTTTGTTTACAAGACTTCTAAAGTTTTATAAATATTTGTAGAAACAATTTCACAGAAGGAGGATAATTATGCAGGTAAAATTAGTCTGAAAAAGATAATAATTTTAATGGATAAGGTTAAACAAATTTCTGCTTCTGTATAATACAAATATACTTTTAAGAAGTCCTCTTATAATTAAGCCCTGACCTGCTAATAAATAATGAAACAATTATCCTGGTGGGTTAAAATAGTTCTTAGTTAATAATTGTTGGTTTTTAATATTATTTTCCCGCTATTACTAAATTAAAAACCATCTCGCTATCAGGCGTGCCTCAGCAAATTGCTTTTGATGTACGTAATACTTTTAGCAATACTGTCAAAAGGATCGCCCGGTGTTTTATCCTGCTCTACAAAAAAATATTTTAACCCTGCTTTATTTGCATGAGCTAATATTCTTTTAAAGTCAATCGTTCCGTTTCCTACCTCTGTAAAGTTCTTTTCAGAAGTTTTATCCATATCCTTCATGTGAAACAGCGGAAATCTGCCCGGATGCTGGTTAATCAGCTCTACGGGATCTTTGCCGGCCTTGCTTACCCAATACATATCCATTTCCATCTTTACCAGGTTTTTATCGGTCTGATTTAAAAGTATGTCATAAGGAAGCTTTCCATCCTGGCTGTCAAACTCAAAAGCATGATTGTGATAGCAAAGCTGAATACCGGATTTTTTACAACGTTCGCCGGCTTTATTAAGTTCATTGGCAACGGTTTTATAGTGATCCAGGCTTCCGCGCTCATTGTCCGATAAGTAAGCACAAACCATGTATTTGATGCCTGCAGCAGCAGCATCGTCTACTGCTTTGTCCCAATCGTGCAAAATCGTACCTTTTACCAATTCATTATTTGTTTTCTCCTCTCCAAGCCTGTAATGGCTGCTGGGCATGATAAGACCATTTTGTTTTAGAAGCTTTAAAAAATCAGCAGCATTCATTCCATAAAATTTTTCGCTGCCGGTGTAGGTTGCTCCTTCCACAGAGTTATATCCTAATGCGGCTACTTTTGCCAGCGTACCTGCAGGATCGGTTTGCATAGCATCGCGAACGGTGTACAATTGTAAGCCGATGTATTGTTTTGCGGGTTTAAAAACAGATGGCTCAAAAAATGCTCCGGCTGTAAGAAGAGAGGATGATTTAATAAATGAACGTCTTGATGACATGCTTTTCGTTGTTTGCGTTAAAGATATTTTTTAAAACTTAAATAAAAGTAACGATTTACATTTAATTGATTATTTTTTTGTTCTTACAATTACCGTAGTGGCACTTCTGTAGTTTATTATTAGTAATCTTATATGATTTTTATCAAAAGAATTTTAAAATTGTGTTTAAAATCTATTGGAAATGTTTTTTATTTTATTACAAAACGTTTACATAAATATTTTCTGAAAAATCTTATAAAATAGCTTTTGGCACGGTTGTGGGTTTTTGCGCTGTAAAAACTAAAGAGTATGAAAAAAATATTTGTTTTGCCACTGTGTATATTTTTTGCTTTTTGCAGCAGTTCAAAAAAAGCTGCAACTACTTCAACACCAGGTATTTCTAACGTAAATGTAAGCCGCAATGATACTATGACGAGTGCGGCAAATGTGTCTTCTTCACTAAATGCTGCAGACAAAGATTTTGCATATACATCAAAGCATGACACGGCTTTAAATGGCAGGTGGATTCTTGAAGGAATGGCGTCAACAGACGGAAGCTGGAGCGATACCCAAAACTGGTATAAAGACAGCTCAGCAACTGTAACTGCCGACACGGCTATGATAGTGAGTAATGACACAACCAATGCTGCTGCAGCCTCTGCAAATACCGGTAAAAAAGGAAAAAAGAAAAATAAAAGAAATCCTTTGTACGATTCGGCGCAGGCACGCCTTAATAATATGGATTACAAATCAACCTCAACCTTAGATACTTCTGCACAACCTTTTAAATACTGGAACCGTATGCCCTCAGTAATGCTGAATGCAACCAATCTGATCTTCACCGGCACAACCGGGTGCAACAGCATGAGCGGAAGCTTTAATTTTAACAATAAAGACATTCGCTTCGGACGCAACATCGTTACCTCAAAAATGAGTTGTAACGAATACAATGAATCCAACTTTCTTTCTGCATTAAAAAAAGCGGATAATTATACTTTAAATGGCAATACTCTCGAGCTGAAGCAGGGAGCAACCAGGTTACTGGCTTTTAAAAAAGCATAGCAAATATGTTCTAATTATGCATCCGGCCGGTAATTTTATTACCGGTTTTTTATTGCCTTTCAAAGCGCTTACATACTTCTTTTCTCCAATTCATATAAAATCTTTTTATCTGCATCATTCAAAATGTAAGAAGTGTCTTGCAGAAAATGCGTTTTGAATGCTTTTATTGCTGCCAGCGAGTCTCTGACATCATACCCGATTATCCGCAAAGCCTGCACATTATTAAAGCTGTCGGGAACAATAACGTTTGTGGTGTCGCCATACCATAAACCATATCCGCTGTCTGCTAAAGTTTTCCATGGAAAAAATATGCCCGGATCCACTTTTCGCACAGGTGCAATATCAGAATGGCCAATAAAGTTGGCAGCAGGTATTGCATATTTTGTTTTTAAGGTATCCAGCAACTGCAGCAGGCTGTTGATTTGCGGTTGTGTATAAGCTTCAAAGCCACTATTATCAATCTCAATACCGACAGATGCAGAGTTTACATCTGTAAGGTTGCCCCACTTTGCCACGCCAGCCTGCCATGCCCGAAGGTAATCACTAAGCATGTGGTGCACAGCGCCGTCTTTACAAATCACATAATGCGCACTGACATTTGTACGCGAAACGGTGAAAGTTTTCAGCGTTTGCTCACAACTGTTTTGCGCAGTATAATGAATAATTACAAAGTTTGGTTTTCGAAGGTTAAAATTGACAGTGCCGATCCAATAAAGCTGGTGGCCTTCGGCAGTTGTAAACAGCGCCGGCGTGCGCCTGATCTCTTTAGTATACAGTTTCGCCTGTTTTTTGTAAATTTTATTAGATTGATAAAAAGGCTGCCGGCTGCAACTGAAAGCGCCGGCAAATAAAATAATAACTAATAAACCAACAAAGCGATTAAGCATTTGATTATTCTGTTTTTAAAAATGTAATTTAAAGAAGAAAAGCTTTTGTAATGATAACGCTCTTTAATAAAGAAATTTCCATTTTTTACAAAGGGAAAAATATATCTTAAAAAATAACTTACTCCTCAAATTAAAAGGGAATAAATTTGCCGATACTGATTTATCAAATTTTAATAGAATGTCAGCTAAAAAAACAGTGGTGTTAGGAGCTTCTGCCAATTCTTCCAGATATAGTTACATGGCCATAAACCGTTTAACTGCAAAAAATCATCCGGTTGTTGCAGTTGGTTTAAAGGAAGGCAAAGTCGGAAATGTAAATATTGTAACAGGCCGGCCTGAAGAAGAAAACGTTGACACAGTTACTTTGTACCTTAATTCGAACAATCAAAAGCAGTATTACGACTATATTTTATCACTTAAACCAAAGCGCATCATATTTAACCCAGGGGCAGAAAATGATGAATTGGAAGAATTAGCTTCTAAAAATGGTATACAAACTATGGAAGCCTGTACTTTGGTTATGTTGGGTACAGGGCAGTTTTAAGCCCTGGTTCTAAAGGGGCAATGTCATTTAGTTAAGCCTGAAAGGCTTCAATTTGAATAGCCGCAGGTGAAACCTGCGGAAGCCGGAAAATAAATAAAATCAACCCTGAAAGGGATGATTACAACTCCGTAATTATATTCAACCACCTTGTGGTTGTTTAATATTGTGTCATTTTTTTCTACGGGTTTACACCCGTTGCTATTCAAATTTTGCCCTTTCAGGGCATTTAAACCTTAACGACATTGCTCTAAAGGGAGAAGATGATTTTATATATCTTTTAAAGTAAAAGTATCCTTCGCCCTGATTCCTCTTTGCGTCATCTGCAGCGTACAGCATTCAATTGCCGGATCATGCTCAAAAAACAAGATGTAATCATTTTCCAGGGCTTCCTGCAAAAAAGCTTTTTTTTCTTGTAATGTTTGTAAAGGAAACATGTCATAACTGATGATGTAAGGCAAAGGCAAATGAGCAGCGGAAGGCAAAAGATCGGCCATGTAAACGATTGTTCTGCCTTTATATTTTATTACCGGCAGCATCATAGCATCCGTATGTCCGAAGGCGAATTTGAGCGTTATGTATTTATCAAATATTGGTATGCCTTCTTTTACTTCTGCAAATTGCAGCCTGCCGCTTTCTTTCATTGGCAATATATTTTCTTTCAGAAAAGAAGCTTTTTCGCGGTCATTTGGTTCCGTAGCCCATTTCCAATGCTTTTCGTTACTCCAGTAAGTCGCATTTATAAAGGCAGGAACTAATTTATCACCTTCTCTTACAATGCTGCCGCCGCAATGATCAAAATGAAGATGTGTATGAAAAACATCGGTTATGTCTTCTTTTGAAAAGCCCTGACTTGATAATGAACTTTCTAATGTATTTCCGGAAATATATAAATGGCCGAAAAACTTTGCATCCTGTTTATCACCTATTCCGGTATCAACTAAAATTTTTTTATCTCCGGTATCAATGAGCAAACACCGCATAGCCCAGGTACACAAATTATTTTCGTCTGCCGGGTGTAGTTTATTCCAGATACTTTTAGGCACTACGCCAAACATTGCGCCGCCATCTAATTTAAAAAAACCTGCATCAATTGTATAAAGTTTCATTTTACTATGTTTAGCGCCTGTACTTGTTTTTCTTTTTGTAATGTCATAAATAATGCAATCAACCCGGCTATAAAAAAGACCACCAATGCAATAACTGAATTTCGCATGTTGCCTGTTAATTGTTGCACAAGCCCAAAGCTGAACATGCCGATTACAATGGCTACTTTTTCGGTCACGTCGTAGAAGCTGAAGAAAGACGCAGTATCGTGTGTTTCAGGCATAATTTTGCCATAAGTTGACCTGCTAAGTGACTGTATACCGCCCATCACCAGACCTACGCAAACGGCAAGGATGTAGAACTGGTTTTCAGTTGTGATAAAATAAGCAGCTATGCATATCGCTATCCAGATGACCACGGTCAGCATCAATACCCGAAAATTGCCAAACCTTTGAGATAATTTGGCCATAATGTAGGCACCGGCAATTGCCACAATTTGTATTATTAAAAGAGAAATGATAAGCTTTGGTGTTGGCAAACCGATGACCTGGCTTGCAAATAAAGTTGCCGCAAGCATAACTGTCTGCACACCCATGCTATAAAAGAAAAAAGAGAATAAAAACATTTTTAATACAGGCATCTTTTTTACCCGCTGCCATACTTTATTTAATTCTATAAATCCATTCGTAAAAATGTTGTTTTGCTTGTTTTGCACTGCTGCAGTTCCTTTGGGCAGGCGGGCAAAGGTTATTTGTGCAAATCCCATCCACCAAATACCTACTAACAAAAAGGACAAGCGCGGGGCGAATGAGGAGTCTTTTATTCCAAAAAATTCAGGCTTTAATACAAATGCAAAGCACACTAACTGCAGCAGCACACTTCCGGTATACCCATAAGCAAATCCTTTGGCGCTGATCCTGTCTTTGTCTTTGTCTGCAGCAATTTCGGGTAAATAAGAATTATAAAACACAAGGCTGCCGCAATAGCCAATGGCTGCGAGTATGCAACAAACAATGCCTAAAGAAAAAGTATCTGTTGTAAACCAATACAAAGCGCAGCAGGCGAGGCTGCCGAGATAACAAAAGAATTGCATGAATTTCTTCTTATTCCCTTTATAATCTGCAATCGAAGAAAGAATGGGTGAAATAACAGCAATAACGAGGTAAGCAAACGCAATGGCATAATTGTACAAAGAAGCGCTTTCGAACGTCTTGCCTGCAAATTCAATTTTATGATTAGCTATGCCATTGATTTTAGTGGTGGTAATGGCATCATAATAAGCAGGAAAAATGGTGGTGGTAATGACAAGATTATATGCACTGTTTGCCCAGTCATACATTGCCCAGGCATTGATAACCTTTTTGTCAGCAGTTTGCATAAAAATGCTTTTGGTCACCTAAAGATAGAAGAAGAAAAATTACTGATGATAAATTCTGCGAAAGAGAAAAAACAGAGAGAAATTATACATACTAAATGATAAAAAATAATGCCGGTTTTCATTCAGTATTCACTTCCACCTTGTGCATTTTGCCTTTCGCGGTAAGCCTTCTGCCTTTCGCCATACACCTTGTACCTTCTTACACCTTTACTGCAAATAACCCGTAAAAATAAGCACGAGCAGTATTGCACCAACTATTATGCGGTACCATCCGAAAAGCTTAAAGCCATAACGTTGCAGATAAGAAATGAAAAATTTAATAGCGATAAGCGCAACAATAAAAGCCACGAGATTACCCACACCAAGTATAAAAAGATTATGCGTATCTTTTAATACTTCAGGATGTTCTTTGTATGTTTTTAAAAGTTTATAACCTGTTGCAGCAGCCATTGTAGGTACAGCCAGAAAAAATGAAAACTCTGCCGCCAGCCTGCGTGTAAGCTTTTGCTGCATTCCCCCGATAATGGTAGCAGCGCTGCGGCTGACGCCAGGTATCATAGCTATACATTGCCACAGACCGATAACAAATGCTTTACTGTAAGTTATATTTCTTTCCCTGTCAATTACCGGCCTGTCAAATACTTTATCAATAAATAACAAAATAAATCCTCCGGATAATAAACTTACAGCAACAGTAGTGGGACTGTCAAGCAATTCATCTATTTTATCAGAAAGCAAAAAACCGATTACCAATGCAGGAATAACAGCAACTGCGAGCTTTACGTAAAATTGCCATTTGGAGAAATCAAAAAATTTCTTCCAATATAAAACTACTACGCTTAATATGGCGCCTGACTGAATGGCTATAGTAAAGAGTTTTGTAAACACATCATCTTTGGGCAGCATCAATAATCTTTCTGCAATGATCATGTGGCCTGTAGAAGAAATTGGCAAAAATTCGGTAATTCCTTCAACTACGGAAATTATAATGCTTTGGATTAAAGTCATAGCAGGTAAAAATACAGCGTTTATAAAACGAAAATAAATAAATAAAAACGGCGCTGAACAGCACCGGCTTTATTAAAACAAGAATATTTACTGCCTGGCTTTTGGTCTTTTAAATATCGCATATATTTCGATCATCAATCCGGCAAGAATTAGAATAGGGGCGATGGTTATGCGGGTTGTGCTGTAAACCAGCTTATAATCAAACTGGTTGGGATCTTGATTTTTTCCGCCCGACATTACCAGCATTCCAATAGCCACAATAGCTATACCTATTCCCATCCACATGTAATTGTCTTTTTCAAACAACGGTAATCTCGCTTTCTGCACATAACCAGGAGCATTTCTTACAGATGAGGGCGCATTTCTTAGTGCAGAAGATGAGGTTGCAGCAGTAACTTTTCTTTCAGCCATTATTTATTATTTAGAGGTTGCAAAGTAAAACAATTAAATACAATACTATTTCGATAAATCCAAAAGAATTAATAAAGGTCATCAAGGCTCATTTTAAGATATTTAACGACACTGCGGTGTGTGCTGAACAATGATATGCCCACACCAATTGCTATCATTCCCCCAATCAGAATCAGGGTGAGCCTGGTGTCGCGGATAGCAGCTAACTGAGGAAACTGCCGCTCCGCCCACCCGATAAGAATGAACAATAACAAAATAGCAATTCCTGCACTGATAAGGCCGTTTATGACAGCCCGCCAATCCATAGGCCGGGCAATGAAACCCCGGGTTGCGCCAACCATTTGCATTGTTTTTATAAGAAAGCGGTTGCTGAACATCGCAAGTCTTATAGTATTGTCAATGCTTACAATTACAATGGTGCACAACACTACAGCTACTACAATAAATATTAATCCGAGTTTACCCGCTCTTTCATTCAAATTATTTACCAGCAATTTCGGATAGGTAATCTGGTCGAGATTACTTCCCCACTTGCCGGTAATATCAGCAGAAATTTTATTAAGGCTGTCCTGGTTTACATATTCTGATTTCGCATAAAAATCTATGCTTTCGGGCAATGGGTTATAATCGAGAATTTTAGCCCAGTCTTCATTGTTTCCCTCTTTGCCCCAAATTTTTTTTGCGCCTTCTTTATCAACAAACTGCACATTTTTAGCATAAGGCTGCTTTGAAATATATTGCCGGATAAGATTGATAGTATCCCGGTTTGTCGTGCGCAGGTAAGCGCTGATACGAATATCTTCTTTAAAAGAATTTCCTGCAAAATTAAAATTGAGAAATATCCAACCTAATATCCCCATAATTAAAAGCACGAGCGCTACGCCTACAATACTGTATATATAACTTGGCTTACTGCGTTTACTCGAGGCTTTTCCGAATTGCGACATATTGGTTATTTAGAGTTGGTATGGGAGCAAATGTAGCAGATTGAGCTTTAAAAACTGCTTTTGACCCGGTAATAGTATTGTTTAATAAAGTAATTTACGCACTTGCTGCATCAATCAAGTTAAAGAACTGTTAGTGTTATTAAATGACTATTGAAGTATTTACAAAGAGAAAAATCATTTTCATTGTAATCCTTTGGGTAATCCAAAAAATCGTGGTTCTGTAATCACAGTTCTAAAAATTTTACCCATACAAAATCGTCCATTATAACCTTGTTTTTTATTACCGCTTTTTCCCTGATCCCTTCGAGGTGAAAACCATTTTTTTCAAGCACTTTCATTGATGCGGCATTGTGACCAAATACTTCAGCATATATTCTTATAACGTCAAAATTGCTTTTTATATATTCGAGTAACAGGCCTACTGCTGTTGTTGCTATTCCTTTACCCCAATATTGCTCACCAAGAAAATAGCCAATTTCGATGCTTTTGCGGTAAACGTCTTCTTTGAGCATAACGCCGATACTTCCTGCAATGCTGCCGTTGCAGATGATGGCCATATTTGTGATCGGTTGCTGGTTAAGCGTAAATGCAATCCACTCAACTGCATTTGCTATAGTATAAGGATGAGGAAAGGTATCCCGAACGTTAAGCCAGATTTTTTTATTATTGCATATAGCAGCAAGAGGAGCTGCATCTTCAGGTTTCCATGGTCGTATTTGGACTTCTTCATTCACTTAAAATGCAGTTTTAATAAAAACTCCCTAAACCCGCAATTTGTAAAACTGCAATTTTACTTCATTATTCCTCATTACTGCCAATAAAAATTCTTTTTGTGTAAGTTTGTTTAAAAGCAAGCGGAATGCATGGATTTGAAACTATTTTAGATTTTCTCGAACCGGTTAATTTATACCAGCTTTCAGACGATGAAGGTTTTAAAGATACACAGTTAGGCAAGCATGTGTTGGTAAATGATGAATATTTCCCTGACGTAGAAAATGCAGATTTAGTAATCGCAGGTTTTGGAGAAACCCGTGGTTTAATGCCGTTAGCAGACGCAAATGAGGGACCCGATGCGATACGAAAAGAATTCTATTCCCTGTTTCACTGGCACTCAGATGTGCAGGTGGCTGATGTGGGAAACGTAAAGCCGGGTGCGACATTACAAGATTCGTATGCGGCCTTAAAATCAGTGGTTAACGAGCTTATCAGGGCTAAAAAAAGAGTGGTTATTTTAGGAGGAAGCCATGACCTTACCATTGCCCAATATCAGGCTTATGCTGATATGCAACAAATAATAGAGGTAACCTGTGCAGATGCTAAAATTGATTTAGACGCGGATAGTATTTTGCCTGCGGATATTTTTCTAATGGAAATGCTGACCGGTGACCCCAATTTTATCAGGCATTACAATCACATCGGTTTTCAAAGTTATTTTGTTCATCCTGCTATGCTGGAGACGATGGATAAACTGAGGTTTGACTGCTACAGAGTTGGACGTGTGAAAGAGAAAATAGAAGAAATGGAACCGGTTATCCGTAATTCTGATTTATTCAGCTTTGATATTTCTGCTATTCAGCATAGTCATGCGCCTGCTAACAGGCTTACGCCAAACGGATTTACCGGCGAAGAAGCCTGCACACTTATGCAATACGCAGGTATGAGCACGAATATAAATACTATTGGTATATATGGATATTTGCGCCGGCAGGATGAGCACAATCTTACTGCCAAACAAATAGCCCACATGCTTTGGTACCTGATGGATGGCGTCAGCAAAAATAAGCTTGAAGCAAAGTTAGAGGACAGGGAAAGCTTTAATGAATTCAGGCTGGCTTTTGCAGAAGTGGAAACAACTTTTTTACAAAGCAAAAAAACCGGAAGATGGTGGATGGAAGCGCCTGACGGAAAAATGATCGCCTGCAGTCAAAACGATTATATAGTTGCTGCTGATAACAACATTCCTGAAAGATGGCTGCGTGCCGCAGAAAGGTCTTACAGATAGTCGTATTCTTAAAAGTAAGAGAATCTAATGAAAAAGATGCTTTTCAGTTTTTCCCATATATTCTTTTTATTCTTTATTATTTTCTTTTTGGCCTCTTGCTCTGTTCAAAAGCAAATAGCAAAGCAAGCTCAAAAAGCGTTGCTTGCTTCTCCGGATCTGTCTTCGGCACATATTGGTATTTCCATTTTTGATCCTGATTTACATAAATACCTATTCAACTATCAGGGCGATAAAAATTTTATACCTGCCAGCAACACAAAGCTTTTTACCTTATATGCTGGTCTGAAATATTTGGGCGACAGCTTAGTAGCCGCAAGGTATAAAGTAGAAGACGGAACGCTGATATTACAGTCAACCGGTGATCCTACTTTTCTGCATCCTGATTTTAAAAACCAGCCGTTATTAAACTTTTTGCAGCAAAAAGAAATAAATGAGATAAACATTAATACTGATTTCGCTTCACAGTCTTTTGGCCGCGGCTGGGCCTGGGACGATTTTGAAGATGAATACATGGCCGAAAGAGATCCTTTTCCTATGTACGGCAATTTAGCTTCCATATCGTTTAACGGCGATTCTATTCAAACTGTACCAGCGGTTTTAAAACCATTCATAATCGGAACGCCGGTAAAAGATCATCCATGGAAAGTAAAGCGTGAATTGGGCGGACATATCTATGCAATTGACACTGCCAAAGGAACAATTGACAATGAAAAAAAAGTTACTATGGCGATGGATAAAGGACTCTTTGCCAGCCGTTATCTCGCTGATACTTTGCATAAAGAAGTAAAACGCGTATATGATGCTTTGCCCAAGAATGAGAGCATTCCAATTTATTCGCAACCAAAAGATTCATTGTTTAAAATAATGATTCACCGCAGCGATAATTTTTTTGCAGAGCAAACATTGCTGATGGTGAGCAACGAAAAGTTGGATGAAATGAATGATGTAAGAATGATTGACACACTTTTAGCAACAGATTTTAAAGATCTGCCTCAGAAACCGAGATGGATGGATGGAAGCGGTCTCAGCCGCTACAACCTGTTTTCGCCGCGGGATTTGGTATGCATACTAAATAAGCTAAAAGACGAATTTGGCCTGGAAAGATTGAAAGTGATATTTCCCGGTGCAAACGAGGGAACGCTGAAAGGATTGTATAACGGCTACGAAAATCATATTTATGCTAAAACCGGAACGTTGAGTAATAATCTTGCACTTTCCGGCTACCTGGTTACACGAAAAAACAAAACCCTGCTATTTTCTGTGCTTATTAATAATCATCAGTCGTCTGCTGCTGCAATAAGAAAGCAGATAGAAATGTTTTTAACCGGATTAATTAATAAATATTAAAAAACTCCTCTGTGAAACTCTGTACCTCTGTTTCTCCGTGTTGATATCCGGGCTGAGAGCTCTCAACACAGAGGTACGGAGAATCAGAGGAACACAGAGGGTTGCTTAATAATTTATGACCTGCTCCTCCATCATTACCGGCATTTTTCTGAACTCATATTGCTGGTTACGCAGTTGCGGTTCAAATCCCGCTTCACGTATTGCCTGCTGAATGCCTTTGCTGGTAAATCTATGGGGCGCTCCGGCAGCGCTTACCACATTCTCTTCTATCATTATACTTCCAAAATCATTCGCTCCTGCATTCAGGCAAATTTGCGCTACCTGTTTGCCAACTGTCAGCCAGCTTGCCTGTATGTTTTTTATATTTGGCAGCATAATCCTGCTTATTGCAATCATGCGAATGTATTCATCTGCTGTCGTCAGGTTTTGAACGCCTCTTATTCTGGCCAGCAACGTATCTGCATCCTGGAAAGTCCAGGGAATGAAGGCGATAAAACCTTTGGCGTAGGCGGGTTTTTTTGCCTGCACATCCCGCAGCTTTACCAGGTGTTCCATTCTTTCTTCTACGGTTTCCACGTGGCCAAACATCATCGTAGCGCTTGTCGTCAAGTTTAGCTTGTGCGCTTCCACCATTATATCGAGCCATTCCTGCGATCCGCATTTGCCTTTGCTAATGAGTCGTCTTACCCTGTCAACCAGTATTTCTGCTCCCGGCCCGGGCAAACTGTCCATTCCTGCTTCTTTTAAAGCGGACAATACTTCACGATGAGTGCTTTTTTCAAGTTTGGTAATATGAGCGACTTCCGGCGGGCCTAAAGCATGCAGCTTCAGCGCAGGAAACATTTCTTTCAGTTTTTTAAACAAATCAACATAGTACTGAAGCCCCAGACCCGGATGATGGCCGCCCTGCAAAAGCAATTGCTCGCCGCCATAGCGAAATGTTTCTTCTATTTTTCTCCGGTAAGTTTCTATATCGGTCACATAAGCATCGGGGTGACCGGGAACCCGGTAAAAATTGCAAAACTTACAATTGGCAATACAGACATTGGTCGTATTGAGGTTGCGATCTATTATCCATGTTACTTTGCCATGCGGCACCTGTTTTTTTCTAAGTTCATCTGCAATATTCATCAACTCTGCAGTCGGCGCATTATCAAAAAGAAAAACGCCTTCTTCTGCTGTTAAAAATTCAAAATTTAATGCCTTTTGGTAAAGATCAGCTAATTGCATACAATGCATTTTATAAAAAGAAACAAAATTACTGAATGGATTTTTATCCGCATTAACTTCCTTGCTGTTACTTTGGTAAAATACAGGTAATAAAATTGCTGAACGGTTCTGTTGGAATGCCATAAGTTTTGTAATTTCATTTTTCGTTGATAACGAATTAAACAATGAAGTGAGTGATACAACGATTGCCAGATAAAAACTTCTTAGTCCGTAACCTTTTATCTCTATTGGTTTTATTAATTTTTGCTGCTCATTGCCAAATTGCAGATGCACAAAATAATACTAATTACCGGGCATCTTTATTAACCAGTTTTCCTTTTGTCACGCTTTCGGGTGGCATCATTATCATTCGGGTGCAGCTTGACGACTTTCCTGATACGCTCAATTTTATATTAGATACCGGCAGCGGTGGTGTTTCTTTAGATTCTTCTACCGTCAGTTACTTTCGTCTGCCCGTAACTCCCTCTGAGAGAAGGGTAAGAGGCATCGGGAGCCTTAGAAAAATAAGTTATGTGATGGGACAGGTTTTACGTCTTCCTAATCTTGCTGTAGAGCATCTTGATTTTCATATAAACAACTATGATTTATTAACCAGCGTATATGGCGTAAAAATAGACGGAATTGTGGGCTACAGTTTCCTCAGCAGGTACATAGTAAAAATAGACTATGATAAAAATTTGATGGAAATATGGGAGCCGGGCGCTATAAAATATCCAAAAGGCGGCTATCTTCTAAAACCTGTCATCAACGGCATTCCTGTGTTTGATGCTTCCGTTTCTGACGATAACACCACTTCCAGTCATTTTTATTTTGATACCGGCGCCGGGTTGTGCCTGCTAATGTCAGAAGATTTTGAAAGAGACAGCAGCATTTTAAAAAAAGGAAAAAAGATCATAGAAACACAGGCTGAAGGTCTGGGCGGCAAAACGCCGATGAAATTAACAACAGTTAAGGAAGTCAAAATAGGAAAATACAAATTTAAGAAAGTGCCCGCCCATGTTTTCCGGGACGAATACAACGTAACGGCTTACCCCTCTTTAGGAGGTCTGATCGGAAACGACCTGCTTCGCCGTTTTAACCTGATTTTAAATTACAGTGAGAAAGAAATACACCTGAAGCCTAACAGTCATTTCAGAGAAACGTTTGATTATTCATATACCGGTCTCGGAGTGTATTTGGTAGATGGCCAGATTGTCATTGAAGATGTTTTGAAAGACTCCCCTGGTGAAAAGGCAGGATTAATGCCCGGAGATGTTATAATAGCTATAAATAATAATATCGGCGGAAATATTCAAACCTATAAAAATATGTTTCAGGATGCAGGCGCAAGGCTGAAAGTTTTGGTAACCAGAAACGGAGAGCTCATTACGAAGCGTCTGAAGGTATCAAGCATTTTATAACAGAACGGCGATTTTTTGAATTACAAAGGTTTATTAGGAAAATCATGCTATTGCCGTGTCCCTGCCACAACTGATAAAATAAGAATGTTGTTTTCTCCAAAAGGTATAATTTCGCACTCCTTTTTATAGATATGATACAATACGACAGGTTTGTGTTAGATAATGGTTTACGGGTGATAGTACACGAAGATCACAGTACGCCGATGGCAGTAGTAAATGTGATGTATGACGTAGGCGCAAGAGACGAAGACCCGGCTAAAACGGGTTTTGCGCATTTGTTTGAGCACCTGATGTTTGGCGGCAGCATTCATATAAAAGATTATGATGAGGCTTTGCAAATTGCCGGCGGCGAAAACAATGCATACACCACCAATGACCTAACCAACTATTATATCCAGTTGCCTCACGAAAATATTGAAACAGCTTTCTGGCTCGAAAGTGACAGAATGCTGAGCCTTGCATTCAGCAAGAAAAACTTAGAGGTACAGCGAAAGGTTGTGTGCGAAGAGTTTAAAGAGCATTACATAAATAAACCTTATGGAGATGTGTGGCATAAGCTGAGAGAACTGTCGTACAAACAACATCCCTACCGGTGGATGACGATAGGCAAAGAACTGAGTCATATTGAAAATGCACAGTTAGCAGATGTAAAGGCGTTCTTCTTCAAGCATTACCGCCCGGTAAATGCTGTATTGGTAGTATCAGGACATGTATCTCTTGAAGAAGTAAAGCGTTTATCAGAAAAATGGTTTGGTCCGATACCAATGGGCGAAAAATACCTGAGAAACTTATCAAAAGAACCGAGGCAAATGGAGCGCCGTTTACTGGAAACAGAGGCAGACGTGCCTTTAGACGCCTTTTATAAAACATGGCACATGCCATCAAGATTGAGCAAAGGCTATTATGCAACCGATTTGCTGAGCGATATCTTAAGCGGCGGCGGATCATCACGATTGTACCAGGCGCTGGTAAAGGAAAAACAATTGTTCAGCCAGGTAGACTGCAGCCACATGGGAAGCGTTGATGCAGGATTACTGACCATAGAAGGAAAGCTGGTAAAAGGTGTAAAAATGCAGGACGCAGAAAAAGCAGTGCAGGAAGAAGTTGAAAAAATAAAGAGTGATCCTGTAAACGAGGCAGAGCTTCAAAAGGTAAAAAACAAAACCGAAAGCATGATAGCTTTTGAAGATATGAGCGTTATGAACCGCGCAAACAGCCTCGCTACTTATGAATTATTAGGTGATGCCGAAATGATGAACACAGAACTAACCCGCTACCAGGAAATAACCGTGGAAGATATAAAAAAAGTAAGCCGGGAAATATTTGATGAAGATAACAGCAATACTATGCATTATTTCAGCAGAAATTAGTCATAAATTTGGAAAAATAAGCAAACAAATAAATTAATTAAAAATCAATTGCCCGCACCGGAAGGACGATGTCATTAAGTAAGGAATTTTGTTTTTATTGCTCTATAAGAGCAAAATGTTGGTAGAATTAATTAACCAGAGTATTACAAGCGTGCCATCGGTACGCTACCTTTTATTCCGCACTTACGGAGCGGTTCAATCATTTTTAATGTCTTTATTCTACCAACACTTAACCTCTACGCGATTATAAAGCACCTTGACCTTTAGTTTGTGGTAAAAGAATTAACCAATAAGGTTTTAGCCTAAAAGCTGTAGAAAAGCAGCGGTTTCAAGATCAAAGCAGCCTTTTTTATAAATCTGCTGATTTTAACTTTTTAGGGATTTTTACTTCTGCTGTTTGGTTCTTTCCGTCTCTTTTATAATTCAACCTGAAGACATCGCCTTCTTTTAAATCTTTGATTTCATTCCGCAAACTATCCACACCGTCAACGTCTTTTCCGTTTAATTGTGTGATAACATCTCCTTGTTTTATGCCTGCTTTTGCAGCCGGAGAGTCATCGTTAACATCTTTTACCTTTACGCCTTTCCCTTCATCAACATCCTGAATTTGCAAACCTATTTTTGGCCTGTTAAAGGCAAAATTCAAAGCATCAGGCATGTCGAAATTAAAATCTCTGTTCAGGTTAAAAGAATTTTCTCTTGCTTTATTTTCTCCTAAAACTGCTGTGGTCTTATTTTCTGCACCATTCCGCAAATATGTGATGTCAACTTTATCATTTGGCTTGTATTCGCCAATCGCTTCTACGAGATTTTCCGGCGTCTCAATTTTTGTGTTGCCTGCTTTGGTTATCACATCATCTTTTTTCAGACCCGCCTTTTCAGCACCGCTTTCTTTAGTCACATCGGTGACTTTTACGCCGTTAACTGCCTTTTGTGTCAAAATACCAAGCATAGCCCGGGAATGCAAAGTCAGTAAATGATTAAAATTTTCACGATTAAAAGACTGGCTGCCTCCGAACCTTCTTACGTCAGGTGCAGTTGCATCAGCACGATCGCGTCTCAGAACAGTAACATCACCATTTTTAAACTCGTCTGCAGGTTTTCCATTGATGGTTATTTTATCACCATCAACAACAATAGTCATTTTTTCGGTTTTATCACCTTTCTTCTTAATAATGATTTCCTCTGACTTTTCTTCTTTGTTGGCAAAAGGCTTTACTTTTTGATCTTGTGCAAAAGCGGAATTAGTTATTGCCGCGACAGTTGAAGCTAATGTTATAACTTTTAAAAACTTATTCATATTTTTATAGGTTTTACTTGTACGAATGTTTTAGTAGATTAAATGTATGAAAAGTTTTGGTTTCCGAAAGATTTCGTAAATGTTAATTTACAGGAAATCTTTTAAAAAACATTTTTAATGTTTAATAAGACAAAATGCCTGCTGTTTCAGCTATGCCTTCAATCCTTCCAGCTCTTTTTGCATTTTAAACATTTGATCTCTTAATCTTGCAGCTTCAATAAAGTCAAGATCGCGGGCTGCTTTTTCCATCTGCTTTTTTATTTGTGTAATGGATTTTTCCATTTGAGGAATGGTTTTGTATACGGTTTCAGATTCCGCTGCTTTTGTTATCAATGCGCCTTCATCATCTATTGCATATTGGTTTGCCGGCTCACCTTTTATATCAAGCACTGATGTTTGTTTCATAATCTGCTCAATACTTTTTTTAATTGTTTTCGGTGTAATATTATGTTCAATATTGTATGCAACCTGTTTTTCACGCCTGCGGCTGGTTTCATCTATTGTGCGCTGCATACTTTCCGTGGTAATATCGGCATAAAAAATAACCAATCCATCCACGTTACGTGCTGCCCGCCCGGCAGTTTGTGTCAGGCTTTTTTCATTTCTCAAAAAACCTTCTTTATCTGCATCTAAAATAGCTACCAGCGAAACCTCGGGAAGGTCAAGACCTTCGCGCAAAAGGTTTACGCCCACCAACACATCAATCTCGCCAAGCCTTAGTTGCCGTAAAATTTCGATGCGTTCAAGTGTATCTACTTCGCTGTGTATGTATTTACTTTTTATATTTATCCGGCCAAGGTATTTATCCATTTCTTCAGCCATGCGTTTTGTAAGTGTAGTTACCAGCACACGATCGCCTTTTGTTACGCGTTTATCTATTTCATCCAGCAAATCATCTATCTGGTTTACACTCGGTCTTATTTCTATAGGCGGATCGAGCAAACCTGTTGGCCGCACTACCTGCTCTATCACAACGCCGCCGGTTTTCTCCAGCTCATAGTCTCCCGGCGTCGCACTCACAAATACAGTCTGGTTTAATAATCCTTCCACTTCATTAAAATTCAGCGGCCGGTTATCTAATGCGCTGGGCAGGCGAAAACCAAACTCGACCAGTGTAAGCTTACGGCTTCTGTCGCCGCCATACATGCCTGCTACCTGTGGTATTGTCTGGTGGCTTTCGTCTATAACGCAGAGGAAATCTTTAGGAAAATAATCAAGCAGGCAGAAAGGTCTTGTTCCGGGTTTACGACGGTCAAAAAAGCGGGAGTAGTTTTCAACACCATTGCAATAACCCAATTCGCGTATCATTTCAATGTCGTAGTTCACTCTTTCACTCAGGCGCTGCGCTTCTATATATTTTCCGGTATTCTTAAAATATTCTACCTGGGCTGCCATCTCATCCTGTATCTCGTACAGCACCGTTTGCATCATATCTTTAGGCGCAATATATAAATTAGCGGGAAAAATAGCCGCATCGGGTATTCTGCTTATCCGCTTGCCTGTTGACAGATCGAGAGACTCGATACTTTCAATTTCGTCGCCGAAAAAAGTAATGCGATAACCGGAATCCATATAAGGGAGATTAATATCTACAGTATCACCTTTTACCCTGAAAGTGCCTCTGCTGAAGTCTCCCTGGCTGCGGCTGTATAAGCTGTTTACCAGCGAATGCAAAAAACCCTGGCGGGAAATTACCTGGCCTTCTTTAATGCGCACAATGCCGTTTTCAAACTCTACCGGGTTGCCGATACCATAAATACAACTTACCGAAGCAACTACAATTATATCACGCCTGCCTGTCAGCAACTGAGAGGTAGCTTGCAGCCGCAGCTTATCCAATTCTTCATTTATACTTTGGTCTTTTTCTATATACTTATCAGCAACCGGCATATAAGCCTCCGGCTGATAATAATCATAATAGCTCACAAAATAACCCACTGCATTATCAGGAAAAAAATGTTTGAACTCTCCGTACAACTGGGCAACCAACGTTTTATTATGTGTTAGAACCAGCGTTGGCTTTTGTACGTTTTGAATAACATTAGCCATGGTAAATGTTTTACCGCTGCCTGTAACACCAAGCAATGTCTGGTATTTTTCACCCTGTAAAATACCATCGGTAAGGTGTTGAATTGCCTGCGGCTGGTCACCAGCAGGCTGATAGGAAGAAACAATATTAAATGCCATGCTGCAAATTAATGAAATGTACAATTGCGGATGGTAATGTTTATGTGAGAAGTGTTTAAAATTATTTTAGAGCAGCAGTTTAATTATTATGTATTTTTTTGATTAAAATATGTTTTTTACTTCCAGTCAATCTTCTGCTATTTATAACACGAATAATAAATTAACTATCAATTATCCGTTGATGGAATTAATTTAAAGTAATTATTACGTTTGTTTCCTATTATTCTCCCATCATTTCTGCAAAAGGTACTAAATCGGATTATTAAAGAACTGTAGTGCGGTAATGCAATATCGCAAAAGTTTCAGCTTAACGGAGAAGTTGTTGGCAATTATGCTACGGCAGTTAATTAAAGTAACTTAGATTCTCATTGACTTGCATTTAAAATTAATAACAAATATAATTATCATGAGTATTGCAATAATGCCAAAAGATAAATGTCCTCCTTAACGCAACGAAGCACATAACCTCTGTGTCAGCTCAAAAAATTAATTCTAATGAAAAAGATTCATTCTCTTTTGCTCTTCCTTTGTTTATTCACTTCATCATTATATTTTTTAGCATGTAAAAAAGACGGTAATAAAGTAAATATTACTTTGCATGACAAACCTCTCTCTACTATACGGTCCTACATTCAGGGAAATTGGAAATTAAGTTATGCTAAAGGAGGTTTTTGCGGTACTTGTGTTTATCCGGCAAAAAACAACGAGTATATGACGTTAAGTACAAAAAGAATTGTTTTTGGAAACGACTCGACAGGTGTTGTTCTTGACACTGAAATAATATGGAAAAGAGAACAAGGTATATTCTATGATTCTACCTACTTATTAACCTATTATTATCCGGCAGGATACGGGCCTTTTCCAATTGCATACATAGTTGATGGAGTCTATAATGATACTTTGAAGCTTATTGATAACGCCGCGATCCTTTCTATTATTATTATACAAAATGAATTTAAAAATTGGGTATTAACAGCATTTCATAAACATGAGTAATGAAACAATTCTAATAAAAGATAAAAGTCCTCCTGCAACAGATTGAATAAACTTTGTGTCATTTTTGAAAATATTACAATGAAAAAACCTACCCAATCTCTTCTTCTCTTCCTTTGTTTATTAATTGCATTATTCTATTTCTCAGGATGTAAAAAAGACGGTAATAGGGTAAATATTACTTTACATAATAAGCCGCTTTCTACTATACAATCTTACATAAAAGGAAAATGGAAATTAGAGTATGAAAAAGGAGGCATCTGTTGGAACTGCACTAACTATATAGACAATTTTTACTGGACGTTCGGTTCGAATAATAAAGTGCAACAAACATATAATGACACATTAATAACAGAAACATCTATTGTTTGGAAGTGGGACAAACCCGCAAATACCGATTATACTTACATTATGAACTTTTCTGACAAGAGAGGTTATCCATACTTCTATAATGTGTATGAAATAAAGAATGACACTTTGATTTTGACAGATGCCGGATATGATCCAGTTGCTTATTACTTTACTAAATCAAAATAAACTCCAAATTTATGAATAAGTCTTATAAAACACTATTTCTCATTTTCTTTGCATTTTCCTCAATTTTGGTTAATTTTACCATCCACTTTTACCGCTGTTTTTAATCCCGGCATATCATAATCAAGAAAAGCCCATCTTAATCCCCGCGGATGACGTCCCCGCCAAAACGAATCTCCGGTACGGTCATAGTCGCCTCCAAAAGTCATTGCTTTTTCTTTAAATAAGTCAAAATCCGAAACGTCAAACCTGCTGCCTTTTTTGTAAGCATCTTTCCATATAAAAAATACTTCGTAGATAGTATTAAGCGCATTCACTTCAAGCTCATAATAACAATCACCGCCGTCAATGAAAATCTCCAGGTCGTTTTCGAGAAATATAATAGAATCCCTTTCTTTTTGAGTTGCATTTACAAAAGGTTCTTCTGCCCAAAAGGCGATGTACAAATTTTCATCATCCCATAAAGCTGCCGAACGCGTATCATATAAGCCAGGTTCTCCTGTTACCATATCCACAAATCTTTCAGACTTTTCAGCGTTTTTCCATTCAGGTTTATTTACATCGCCATTGATTGTAAGAGTTGTTACTATTTTACGGCACGTATAATGAGCTGCCCGATTTTTATCGCACACGTATTTTTTATTGTTAATCATTTTAAGTATGTGGTCATTAAGATAAATTCAGAAAAGCGTGTCTCTTTTTAGCTAAAGCTACATATACTCTTTATATAATTAGGAAAGCAGAGCATTGCATCAATTTGTCTCACTTTTTCTTCAAATTAAATCAATTTTTGAAAACGCTCATAATAGCTATAATTATTATCCTAATTTTAAATACCTTTTCAATTTTTCTCCTTAACCCGGTACTTAATATTTAAGTTAAGCTAACGATTAATCTTTTTAATAATGAATCTGAAAAGATCTTTAACAGCAGTGCTTTTCATGGTGATTCCATCGCTTTTGTTTTCACAGCAATGGGAAGCCAAAAAGGCGCGGTTGATGACTAAGTATGCACAGGACGTATCTCCAACCAATGTATTGCCTGAATATCCGAGACCGCAAATGGCCCGAGAAAAATGGCTTAACCTCAATGGCTTGTGGCAGTATCAACCCGCAACAGTTGCCGGGGAAACATTACCAAAAGGTAATTTATCCGGAAAAATCCTGGTACCATTTCCGGTAGAATCTGCTCTTTCCGGGGTGATGGAGCATCACGAACGCATTTGGTACAAGCGTAAATTTGTCATTCCTGCTGCATGGAAAGGAGAGCATGTTTTATTGCATTTTGGTGCAGTGGATTACGAGTCTGAAGTATTTGTCAACGGGAAAAGTTTAGGTACGCACAGCGGTGGTTATGATCCCTTTAGTTTTGACATTACACCGGCTATTACCAAAAGCGGCAAACAGGAAATTGCAGTAAGGGTTTTTGACCCGACAGATTTAGGCGGCTTTCCAAGAGGCAAACAAACTTTGCATCCGCAAGGCATCATGTATACTTCCGTTACCGGCATCTGGCAAACCGTGTGGCTGGAGCCGGTACCTAAAGTGAGCATCAATACGATTAAAATTGTGCCCGATATTGACAAATCGGTAGTTAAGCTTACTGTAAACACAGAAGATGCCGCAGGTTTTTCGGTTGCTATAAAAGTAAAAGACGGCAATAAAACAATAAAAACCGCATCAGGCAAACCAAACACTGAGATCATCATACCGGTAGCCAATGCAAAGCTTTGGTCGCCAGACAGTCCTTTTCTGTACAATCTTGAAATTTTATTAAAGAAAGGAAGTGTCAACACTGATGCGGTTTCCAGTTATTTCGGAATGAGAAAAATATCAGTTGGACAGGAAGGCAGCTATAAAAAGCTGTTTCTGAACAATAAATTCCTTTTTGAATTAGGTCCGCTTGACCAGGGATTTTGGCCTGATGGCGGCTATACCGCACCTACCGACCAGGCATTGAAATCTGATCTGGAAATGATGAAGAAATTTGGCTTTAACATGGTGCGTAAACATATTAAAGTGGAGCCTTACCGCTGGTATTACTGGGCAGATAAATTGGGTTTAATGGTGTGGCAGGATATGCCTTCGCCCAACTCTTACACTGAGCATACGCCTCCGGTTGATACTGCAGCCTTTCGGTCTCAATTAGCCAGCCTGGTAAAAACACATTGGAATTCTCCTTCAATTGTGATGTGGGTGGTCTTTAATGAAGGACAGGCCCAGCACAATACACCGGAACTGGTTAAAATGGTAAAAGAATTAGACCCGTCACGCCTTGTGAACCAGGCGAGCGGCGGCGGGCACTTTGGTGTGGGCAATGTGTATGATATTCACAGTTATCCGCCGCCTGCCAGCCCCATGAACAATGGTGTACAAGCGCTTGCCTGCGGCGAATACGGTGGTATCGGCTACATTATACCCAACCATATCTGGGCTTCCGGCCCTACTTATATTATGATAGATAACGAAAAGGATTATACCGGTTTATATAATCAATTTGCAAATGACCTGACCGTATTCAAAACTAACCAGGGCTTAAGTGCAGCCGTTTATACTGAAATTACTGATGTTGAAGTGGAGCTGAACGGTTTGCTGACTTATGACAGGGCTGTGGTTAAAGGCGCAGTCGAAAAAATAAGAGCCTCAAATATTAATGCAATCAGCAAGAATTTATACCTGACCGAAGTGCTGCCTTCATCACAAAAGATGGCCCGGACATGGAAATATACTTTAGAAAAACCAGATACAAGTCACTGGTTTACCGGCAATTTTGATGACGCAGGCTGGAAAACAGGTAAAGCAGGTTTTGGTACGGAAGGCACACCGGGAGCTGTTATCCAAACCAACTGGAATACGCATGACATCTGGATCCGGGAGGAATTTAATTTAGGAGATTTGTCTAAAATGAATAAAGACGATCTGGTATTTTATATTCATCATGACGACAGAGCTGTCGTCTATATTAATGGTGCAAAAGCTGCTGATTTAAGCGGGGCAACTTCCGGGTACTCCATTGCGCCAATTAGCGAAGCCGGAAAAAACGCCTTAATTCCCAATGGTAAAAATGTGATCGCCATTTATTGCAGACAAGACGGAGGGGGCCAGTATATTGATGCCGGGATTTCATTAATGAGCTCCGATAAACCTAAAAATAATTGATAGAATACTGAAAATACTTCTTAAATTATTAATAAACCTTACTTAATAATATTGACTAAAACGGTGTTCCTTTATTTTTTCCTTTACATATAAATAGTCAACTTTAAAATCTGAAAAAGGGTTCTTATGCCAGAAAGGAAGAGTTTTAATAAGTATTGGTGTATTTAAAAAAATATCTATTTACTTTCGCAGAAAAGCATTGCGGGACACAATTATGAGAATAAACTAAAGTCAAAAAGGCTATGAAAGAATTCTCTTTTACCATACTGTAATTGCATATAACTTTGCTTCGTTTTTGCCCATGGCAATTAAATTTATGTCTAAAATGAGTTCTCATCCGAATAGTAAGGTAAGTGCAGCCGGTATTTTAATAGCATTCGGTATTATATATGGAGATATCGGAACTTCACCTTTGTATGTTATAAATGAAATTTTAAAAAACAGGGTTGTAACCGAACAATTGATATTAGGCTCTTTATCCTGCATTATTTGGACGCTTACTTTGCAGACCACAGTAAAGTATGTAGCCCTTACGCTGAGAGCCGACAACAGGGGCGAAGGCGGCATCTTTTCTTTGTACGCGTTAGTAAGAAGAAGGTATAAGTGGTTGGTATTTACAGCTATGATTGGCGGAGCCGCATTACTGGCTGATGGCATGATTACTCCGCCAATATCCGTCGCTTCGGCTATCGAAGGGTTGAGAAATATTCCTGTACTGGCTAATATTACCGATAATACAATTGTGATTATAGTATTAGGTATTATCGCGGCTTTATTTTTTTCGCAGCAGTTTGGAACGGCATCTATAGGTAAGTTTTTTGGACCTGTAATGACTGTATGGTTTTCAATGTTGGCTGTTTTAGGCATTACTCACATAACTAATTATTTGCCGGTATTCAAAGCCTTTAATCCATACTATGCTATCAATCTTCTCACCACTTACCCGCACGGATTTTGGTTGTTAGGAGCAATATTTTTATGCACAACAGGGGCAGAGGCGTTGTATTCAGACCTGGGCCATTGCGGAAAAAGTAATATTCGCTATTCGTGGGTTGCAGTAAAAACCTGTTTAATCTTAAATTATTTAGGGCAATGCGCATGGCTGCTTTCCAACTACAAAAATCAATTGATAACAGAAGCGACGATTACCAAAGGATTTAATCCTTTTTATGGTCTTATGCCTGGATGGTTTTTAATTATAGGAATTATAATAGCCGCAAGCGCAGCAATTATAGCAAGCCAGGCCTTAATAAGCGGTTCCTTTACACTGATAAGTGAAGCCATCCGTCTGAACTTATGGCCTAAAATGAAAATTAAATACCCCTCGGAAGCAAAAGGGCAATTATACATTCCGGGCATTAATACTGTACTGTTTATCGGCTGTTGCGGCATTGTGCTGTATTTTAGAAAGTCAACAAACATGGGAGCAGCTTATGGTCTGGCCATAACAATGTGCATGATTGCTACTACCATTCTTTTTGCCAATTTTTTAGTGCTTCAAAGAGCCCCGCGATTTGCTATATATCTGTACCTGGCTGTTTACTTAACTATAGAAACAGCTTTTTTAATAGCCAATCTTGAAAAGTTTCCTCACGGCGGATATGTAACCCTATTGATGGGCGGCGTTCTTTTTTGTATAATGTATATCTGGTACAGGGCGCGCAAAATTAATAACAGATATGTAGAATTTGTAAGATTGGAACACTATATTTCAAGCCTGCAGGAGCTTAGCAATGACAAAACGATTCCTAAATATGCTACTCACCTCGTTTACCTCACCAGCGCTGATAATCCTAATGAAATTGAGCATAAAATCATTTATTCCATACTTAACCGTAAACCAAAAAGAGCAGACATTTTTTGGTTTATTCACGTAGACACTTTAGACGATCCTTATACAATGGAGTATAAAGTTGAACATATTGTTCCAAATGACATTATCAGGGTAGAGTTCAGGTTGGGTTTTAGAGTGCAGCCTCGTATTAATCTTTTATTTAGAAAAGTAGTAGAAGATCTGGTAGCTAACAAAGAAGTAAATATTACCAGCCGTTATGAAAGTTTAGAGCGCAATAATGTGGTAGGTGATTTTCAGTTTGTAGTAATGGAAAAATATTTAAGCCAGGATAATGAGCTGCCCTTTACGGAAAAGCTGGTAATGAAATTTCATTTTTGGCTAAAAGAAGCGGGTTTGTCAGAAGAAAAAGGTTTTGGTCTCGATACCAGTAATGTAACTGTCGAAAAGTTTCCGCTGATCGTAGCACCTGTTACTAATATTAAATTGAAAAGGCTGGATTAAAATGCTTCATGCAGGTTTTGTTTACTTAAAATTACCGTAACTTTTAATCATGGTTGTACAGCACCCGTCTTAGCTGTCGCCTAAACTCTTTCAGAAATAATGTTAATGTAGAAATGCTTAAGATTTTTCATGTTTTGGTTTAAAGCATATTTTCCCGTGCTTTAGCTAAAACCTGTCACTCATTATTCTTTATTCGTATTGCAGTCATAGATATTGCAGCAGCATTATTATTGGCTATACTTTGGATTTCGGCTCTTTATATTGCAACAAATCTTTCCATTTATCTTTTTTTTAAAGTATTTCTTTTTATTACGCAATCATTTGGTTTATAACGTAAACAAGTTTACGTTTGTATAGGTAAAATATTTTGTCATGCGGAATTCTTTTATGCTGTTTTTTTATTTTTTACTTTTTAATGAGATTAATGCTCAAACTGTACTCAGCGGTAAGGTTAAAGACAACAAAGGGCGTCCTGTACCTGGCGCCAGCATTACGTTAAAAGATACCTATGATGGCGCCACCAGTGACTCTTCGGGTATTTTTTCTTTTAAAACCACTGAGCACGGTGAACATATTTTATCCGTAACAAATGTTGGTTTTAACCAGGTTGATCAAAAAATAGTAATTGGCAAAAGCCCGCTTAATATGGTGATTTCTTTAAAAGAAAAGTTAGATGAATTGAAAGCCGTCACTGTTACTGCCGGATCTTTTGAGGCTGGTGACAGAAAGAAAGCTGCTACTGTTTTGAGTTCTTTGGATGTCGTAACGGTTGGCGGGGGCAATGCAGACATTACAAGCGCAGTTAAAACGCTGCCCGGAGCGCAGCAGATAGGTGAAAAAGAAGGCTTGTTTGTACGCGGAGGCACGGGTGCAGAGACCAAACAATTTATTGACGGCACTTTAGTTAATAATCCCTATTACTCCAGCGTGCCTGATATTGGCAGCAGGGGCCGCTTCTCCCCGTTTCTTTTCAAAGGCACTGTTTTCAGCACCGGCGGTTACTCTGCCTTGTACGGCCAGGCATTGTCGTCTGCACTTATTCTTGAATCAATAGATTTGCCCCAACATTCAGAAATAGATGTATCCATATCGCCGTTACTCATAGGAGCAGGCATGCAGCAGCTTGCAAAAAATAAAAAATCATCCTGGGGAGTCAATTATGGTTATTTAAATCTAAAAGCCTATTTCAGTGCATTAAAACAAGCGCCTGATTATTTCAATATTCCACAATTTCATAATGCTGACGGCAACTTTCGAATTAAAACAAAAAATGGCATTATTAAATACTACACAACCTTCAGCTACAGCAGCCTGGGCTTAAGAAGACCCGATGTAGACAGCCTGAATATAAAAGATGCTTTTGGTTTAAATAATTATAACTGGTATAATAATCTTAGCTGGCGTGAAACACTTGGCAAAGGCTGGAAAATGAACCTCGGAGCTGGTTATAGCACAAATAAAGACAATATTAACCAACAATTGCAAAATCAAACCAATTCTCCTCAGACCTTCCCTGAAAAGCCATGGCTGGAAAATAAAAATTTTATGCTGGCAAGCAGACAGGATCTGTCGCAACTAAGAGCTGTATTTGAAAAAAAGCTGCCCGGTATCAGTGCAGTTCGGTTTGGCAGCGAATACTGGTATTCTTTTAATAACAGCCGTTACAATAGATATGACACTTTACTTAAAGATCATTACCAGGCTGTTTTTGCTGAGACTGACATACACCTGACCAATGATTTTGCTGCACAGATCGGTGGCAGGTTTGAATATTCTTCTGTCATTAAAAAAGTGAATGCAGCGCCCCGCATTTCCTTTGCATACAAAACCGGCACGGGTGCACAAGTCTCTCTCGCTTATGGAATTTTCTATCAAAAGCCTGAGAATATGTATTTAATGACAAGCCCCGGTCTTTGTTATACAAAAGCCGTACATTATATTTTGAACTACCAAAAAACAACAGAAGGCAGAATATTTCGTGTGGAAGCCTATTATAAAAAATACCAGGATCTTGTAAAAACTTTCCCTTTGTATAATAACGATGGAAAAGGGTATGCGAAAGGTCTTGAATTTTTTTGGAGAGATAAAAAAACCATTAAAAACCTCGATTACTGGATCAGCTACTCTTATCTTAATACTAAAAGAGATTACCTGAATTACCCATCGCAATTGCAGCCCAACTTTGCTGCAGATCATACTGCATCAGTTGTAATAAAACGTTTTTACATTAAAATAAAAACAGGCTTTAATTTCACTTACAGCTACGCTGCAGGAAGGCCTTATTATAACTTTATGCTCAGCAATAACAAGTATGAAATTGCAGACAAGGGCACAACAAAAGATTATCATAACCTTGGCTTCAGCATGAATTATGTACCGAGCCTTGGCAAAACAAATTCAAAACTATTTTGGGTATTGGTGGCAAGTGTAACGAATGTTTTAGGCAGCAGCCAGGTGTATGGGTACAATTATTCTTACAATGGCTTTTATAAGCAACCCATAACGCCGCCGGCAAAAAGATTCTTTTTCATAGGTGCATTTTTTAGCATAGGTGTTGACAGGACACAGGATGCGATAAATAATAATTTGTAACCCCGGCCCTAAAGGGAGGAGAGAGAATAAGACTTATGTAAGAGTGTGCCATAAATATTTTAGTCAAACTTTGTGCCTTTGAGTCTTTGTGGCAAAAAAAACATTTATAATAAATAAAACAAAAAACAATGCAAAACAAAAAACGCCCTTTTTTAAAAAACTTCGTATTCGGTATGTTACCAGGTATTTTATTACTGCTTTCAGCAGCCTCTTTTGCTCAGAGTGAAAAGTTTACCCAAAGTATGCAAACTAACATTTCGAAGCTTGATTCTGCAAAATCAACCGATGAGCTTCAAAATCTTGCAGGCACTTTTACACGTATAGGTGATGCGGAAAAAACACAGTGGCTGCCTTATTACTATGCCGGCCTTGCATATACACGCATTGGTTGGATGGATCAGAAAATTGATAAAGATAAAAATGCTGAGCAGGCTAAAGCAATGTGTGATAAAGCAGCAGCTATACAAGACAATGCAGAAATAAGCACGATACGTAATATGGCCGCTACCCAACAAATGATGGTAAACCCCCAGGAACGCTGGCAAACCTATGGCCAGGAAGCCGGTGCAGCTTTACAAAAAGGTATGCAGTCAGACCCAAATAATCCACGATTGTATTATTTGCAGGGCATGACTTTATTTAATACACCGGAACAATTTGGCGGTGGAAAGGCCAAAGCAAAACCGGTTTTCGAGAAAGCGGTGGCTTTGTATAAAACTGAAAAGGTAAAACCTTTGTATCCGCACTGGGGACAAAAACAGGCTGAGGAGCAACTTGCCAAATGCCAATAATGGTTTTAGAAACTATTAGCAATTGTATGAATGATGAAAGCTTTTTATAACTATTAGCAGCAGTACAAATACTGCTGCTAATTTTGTTCGTTAAACCATACCTTAAAATGGAAGCAAAAGAAAGTGATTTCTCACTGCATGAAAGTCTGAAGCTGATAACACAGATTATCGAGACAACTAAAAATTCTCTCAGCGACCGCAGTCATTACTTTTTACTGTGGGGATGGGCTGTGGCAACAGGTTGTTTAACACAATATTATTTAAAAGCAATACTTCATTATCCCCGCCATTATTATGCCTGGCTGATTACGCCTGCGGCTATTGCGATTCATTTTATTTTTGTGTATAATGATCATAAGAAAGAGAATGTAAAAACATTTATCAATGAGGCAACTGCTTATTTGTGGACTTCAATTGGTTTTTCGTTTTTCGTCTTAGGTTTTGTTTTTGCCAAAATAGGATGGCAATATTGTTACCCGTTTTACATATTGTTTTATGCAATTGGCACTTATGTTTCAGGCAGCCTTATTAAGTTCAGGCCGCTGATTATCGGCGGTTTGCTTTGTTTTGTGTTGGTGATTGTTTGTGTTTACCAGTCTTACGATCACCAGATGCTCGTTACTGCTTTTGCTATTGTCATCAGTTATATTATTCCGGGTTATATGTTGCGTAATCAATACAAAAAGCAACAAATGATTAATGTATGAGTGAAAGTGAGTTGATAGGCAGAATCATTCCTGGTTTTATTATAAACGGTGCTCTCAAAAAATCGGCAATATGCAAGAAGATGAAAAACAATTAACCCGGGAAGAAAGTTTACAGCTTATCAGCCAAATGATCAGCAAAGCTAAAAATGACTATGTTGATACAGGCATTGCAGCCTTAATGTGGGGATGTATTATTACATTTTGCGGGCTTATAACTTTCTCTAATAACTGGTGGAAAATTTCATGGCTTAATAATGTCTGGTGGCTTCCGGCGCTTGCCATTATACCACAGCTTATTATTTCTAATAACGAAAGGAAAAGAAAAAAATTTAAAACTTACAACGATGATGCAACGGGCGGCATTTGGTTAAGCTTTGCCATTACACTATTTCTTTTGACGTATTACATAAACCGGTACCAAATACCGGATACCAATTCACTTTTCATTATTATATATGGCATTCCCACTTTCGCCTCAGGTTATGCGCGACGTTTCAGGCCAATGATTATAGGAGGCATTGCATGCTGGATATTTGCAATTGCAGCTATGCATGTCCCTTTTCCGTATACAATGTTATTGACAGCCGCGGCAGCACAACTGGCGTGGTTTATACCAGGTTTGATACTTAGAAGAAGATATAGGAAAGCAAAGGAGCAGCATGTTTAAAGAATTAGATCCAATATTACATGCACAGTTACGGCTTGCAGTAATGAGTTTACTGATTAGTGTAAAAGAAGCGCAATTTACTTTTATTAAAGAAAAAACAAATGCCACCGCGGGCAATCTGAGCGTGCAGCTTCAGAAATTAAAGGAGGCGGGATATATTGATGTAATAAAAGAATTTAAGGATAACTATCCAAATACGTCATGTAAAATAACAAAAAAAGGCATTAAAGCCTTTGAAGATTATGTAAAAGCACTGCAGGAATATTTAAATACCGGGCAGCCTTAGTAAAACCAATTAACTTAAAACTTTAACATTAAAAGCTTCCATACCTTTTTTTCCCTGTCTTGTTTCAAATTCTACCCTTTGACCTTCTGTTAAAGAACTTCCGTTAAGAACTGATACGTGAACAAAATAATCTTTGCCCTGTTCGTTTTTAATAAAACCAAATCCTTTTGCGTCATTGAAAAATTTTACTGTTCCTGTTTCTTTCATAAAAAAATAAATTAAAGGATAAAGATATTTCTTTTAGTGGGATTCTTATTAAATAGTATAAATATTTGTTGGAGAAGTCTTTTTATTAAGATTATTATTCTGGTAATATTAAATTTAAGACTTTTATACAGATATTTTGGTTCTGCTTATTGTTTTTATTTCTGACACTTTAGATATTAGTTTTGAAACTATCAGAAGATTTTGCAACGGTGTCGGAATGGTTAGCTTTTCGTGTTTTGTTCATTTGAGCTACAGAATTAAGCAGGAAATTTGCATCTACTTTCAATCTGGTATTTACTGCCGTTAGAAAATCCACGTCTGGCTTTTGCTTTGCATTCATAATTAAAGAAAATTTTGCATCGCTTACTCCAAGCAGCTGTGCCGCTTTGCTACGGTTTATTTTCATTTGAAAAAGCCGCAACTCTATGATATCAGGAAGTTTAGCAGGTACAGGCAAAGGTTGCTCCTTGTCTTCAAAACTTTCTGCTGCTGCAGACAGTGCATGCAGCTCTTTCATTTGTTCAGCATTCAGGTTATCTTCTCCAATGCGCATCATTTCATCAATTTGCTGCATTACTCTTTTATAGTCTTCTTCACCAAAAATTTTCAGGTTTTTTAAAACCTTCTTTTTTTCATGGGAAGTTTCTTTCTTTTTACTTGTATTTTCAGCTTTGATGCCACCGGCACCATTACCAACTGCATTTTTTTTCAACATCTTTATACATCTTTAATTACTTATATTAAATATTGTAACTTGTTCCTGCAGCGCTTAAAGGTCTGACAGGTTAACCTTGTCATATTTTGAATGTGTATTTATAAATTTGATAAATACTGTTCTTGCTCCAAAAATAATTCTTGCAATAAGACGATAATGGTTCCCTTTGATGTTGAATACATAAAGGCCATTGCCAACTGCATCTGCTGAATTGAATGTTTGCTTTAATTCATTAAAACTGCTCCAATCTGCTTCTTTTGTTTTTTTATACCAATCTAACAACGCTTCCGAGGAATTTGGATACTTTTCTGAAAATTCGTTAATTACCTTTTTACTTATAACAACCATTTATCCTGGTTAAATACGATTACTTACAAAACTAAACAAATTTTTTTAGAAATCCTAAAAAGTTTTTAGAATACTATAGTAAGCTTAATAAATCTGTGACAATGATTTGTACTTTTAATAGTAAGTTTCATGTTAATAGCTGAAAGTACTTTGTTCTTAAGGAACCAATCCTCAATTCACAACCACTTCACTCACCATCACCCAGCCCGGTTTTCCTTTTTCCGGATGCCATTTTGGAAGCTTTTTTATTGGCTGCGTAATAATTTTAAGGCATTTTACAGTTGAAGGAGCGAACAAAATCTGAAGTGGAATCAACTTTGAAGGTTCATCTTTTACAGGCAAAACAGTCGTTACTTTTCCTAATTGCTTTAAATGAGTTTTTTCCATTCCACCCCACACTTCTGCATTTACCGGCGGAAAAACAGATGAACCCGTGGCTTTTAATATTGTAAGCAATACATTTTCAACTTTCACTTCATTTTTGAAATACAAATAAAAAGTTCCATTATTCTTTGTATAACCCAACCATTGGCCATTACCAAAATTGGTATCGCCAATATCTCCATCGTACAATAGTTTACCAGGGCCTTTGTACTTTACGTCTGGCGGGGTTGCGAGTTCTATAGAGTCTGGCGTAATCCCTTTTTTTATATACATAGCTTCTGATGCAATGCTTCCGTACCAGCCTTTTTTAAACGCCCTTGCTGTAAAATTTGTATTGTTTTTTATAAGGATGGGATTTTTATATGAAGGACTGTTGAGGCTGTCAATATCAGTTCCGTCTAAAGTGTAACGGATATCCACGCCTTTAAAAGGATGTTTTATAACAATTTGAGTATCTCCGTCAAACATTCCGGTGGCAGTTTGAATCATGGGCGGGCTTAGCGCTATCATAGTTCCGTTGTCTGCAAAGCCTGTTTCTATTTTTACCCTTTTAAACTTGTTTTGCACCGATAGTACCTGCATGCTGTCTATGGCAGAATTCCAGATATAAACTGATTTTATGGATGGCAAGGCAGCTATCTTTTCTAAAGATTGCCGGTCAATGGCAATACCAGACAAGGCTATTTCCCGCAGTTTTTGTAAACCTGATAGTTTTTCGAGGCCTTTTGCGGTAACTTTTGTATAATTGAGATTAAGATCGCGAAGGTTTGTCATTTGCTTTATTATAGCCAAATCCTCATCTTGTACAGGCATGCGTGCCAGGCTTAGCTGGATGATTTGTTGTTTTAACGGCAATAGTTCTTCCAATGACTTTTTTGAGTAAGCGCTTTTTCCGTAAAAATGGACTGAAAGAGCGGGAGACGTAATTCCCTGGGGTTCTATTACGCGGTAATTATTGTTCAGCGCGTTAATTTTTTTATCATCAGCAGCAGGAAAATCATACACTGTTTCACTTAATTCTTTTTGAGAAGGTCCTAAAAATTTTGCCGCCGTTATTCTGAATGAATCCTGAATTGGTAACTGATTCACTTTTTTATTAATTAGTCCGCCTGATTTTATCCATGCCTTTAATAATACAATTTCATCGTCTGCGAGAGCAGGTTTAGAAACCGGGGGCATGTGTTTTTTATCGTCTGCAGGTAAAAGTATTCTATGCATCAGCAAGCTGCTATCCGGATTTCCCGAAAGAAAAAGCGGGCCGGTCTTTCCGCCGTACGTAATTCCTGCTGAGTCTTCTAACATCAGCCCGCCTTTCATACTGCCTGCGCCGTGGCAGCTAAGACATTTTTTTTCAAAAACAGGTTTAATGACATCTGCAAAAACCATTGCATCATCTATTGATACAACTTTTTTTTCTTCATTGCTGACAGGCGCTAATAAATAATTTTCTCCATGCGTAAGGCTTGCGCCAAAATGCCCGGCGACCACAATAAAAAAACCGGCAACAACAGTGAAAGAACGGCCAATAATCTTATTACTGAAAAAATGATGAAAAGAATAAAAAAGAAAGCTTAGGAGTGCAACACTGATGCCTGTCCATTTATGCCATTGCAATATATTTCCGCTTCTCCCGTCTTCGAGCGACAAAAGTATGCCCATAACTGCAGTAACCATAGCAGACAAAGCTGCCGCAAGCCGCAATATATTGAACCACTCTTTGTTTTGCAACTGGACAGGCATCCAGAAGGTAAAGAAAGAAAGCAACAGCAATACAATGGGAAAATGCAAAAACATAGGATGCATTCTGCCAATAACCTGCAGCCACGAAGGTATGTGCAGCCTGTGCTGGAAGAATACGATAAAAAGAAGGAAAATAATACTAGCGTTTAAAATTCCCTCACCAATTTTTTTTACTATTTGCATAGGAATGTGCAACTAACCGCTGATAAATTTATGAGAATAAAACGGGATATTTCCTCAAGAACCATAACAACTTAAATCCCTTATTTGTTAGGCCATCCTTATTTTCTTTCTATGAGTATGACTCCTTGAATCCGTTCAAAGTGGTTTTTGTTTAAAGTTGCCAGCTTTAAATCATTTGCTAATGCCGTTGCGGCAATTAAAATGTCTGCAATTTGGGTAGGAAGATTTGTTTTTGTTAATCTAATCTCTAAAAAAGTTCTATCTGCCTTAAACAAAGCAGACAAGCGATATAAAGCCAATTGCTTCAAAGTAAATTTCACTTTTAGCAAGTCTTGTTGGCTATGTGCTTTTCGGTAGAACCTTTACAAATTAAGAAAGAAGTTTATTGGTAATAGAAAAATCTTGGTCATTTTCGCTATTCTTTTTTAGAAGTAATTCTTTTACGCCAGTTATCCTCTCGCTAATTATTTTAAATAGTCTTTTACCATCTAAAGTATTTGAGTATTGACTATTTGATAAATCTGTAAATTCGTAGGGGATTTTTATTGCACTTTCAGTTACAATGTTATTGATTAATACTTGTGAAAGTTGAATAAGTTCTAAGTCGCTTAAGACTATAATATTTGTAACTACTTTACCACAAAGTGTTCTACCAATAATAAATTGTTTTTCAATAAATGAATTATCATGAAAGTAAATTGTAAAGGTGTCTCCTTTTTTTAAAGGCGAAATATCTTTATGAGAAGAAGTTATTATCAAAAAGTTTGATTTTGCATCAACTTTAAAAGCAATTGCTATAGTTGGCAAAAGGTTAATAGAAAGCGCTTCCATTCTTCCAGAGCCAAATATAATTTGATGTCACGATCTCCAATAGCCCCCGATAATTTAGTGATTTTAACATATTCTTTTCCTGATTCTGTTATAACGGAAGCTTCTGTTTGCAAAATATCAGGAATAGTTTTAAGAACCTCTGATGAATTGACTGGTAATTTTTTTTCAATTGCAAAACTCTCTGCTACCTTTTTAGGCTCTAAATCAACTGAAGCTGCTTTAACTGGATTATAAATATTGTTGGCTTTAAGAGGTCTCATTGCTTTCTGAAAGTCATGGAAAGCGTTTGCGAAAGCACTAGAATACTCATAATTACTAACATAGTATGCCTCCTTAATTCCGGTTTTGGACTGAAGAATTATTTCGCCATAGTTAGCAATCGGAATCTGATAATTATTTTTAAATCTTCTATCAGGCGTTCCATTTCTATTAACTTTTGCCCATGTTTTATCAATTATTTTGGTATCGGATAGTATTGCCCCTGTTTCTACAAACCTAATTGAGTTATGTTGTAAATCTATTTTATCTATCTCAACTAACCCAAATTTGCTTTCCGATGAATACATTACAACAAAAGATGGATATATAAATAAATCTGCACCATTTATATTACGAAGCCTCGCGGCTTGAGCAATAAAAGATTAAAAATGTAAGATGTTAAATTAAAATGTAAGGTGTAATATTGAAAATTCGTTTTTTTAAGCAGCAATGTTTTAGATAAATTAAAGCTTAAAAAGAGGTAAAGTATAATATCCCTTTTGCCTGTATTTTCTAACAATAAATTCTGCAACTGCCGCCATGAATAAATCTTTAAAATATATTCCCGTTATTCTTTTTATTGTTTGCAGCTGGTTCACAAATATTTCTGCACAAGCAATCAAAGACAGCGCACAAAAAATACACCTCGCTGATCCTGCTATGATGTATTACCATGGCACATATTATTTGTATGGAACGGTAGAAGAAAACGCTAACGAAGGTTTTCTTGTCTATACATCCGCCGATATGAGAACATGGAAAGCGGGAAAGGAAGTGAATAACGGCTATGCTTTACACAAAGGAGATGTTTATGGAACAGCCAACTTCTGGGCTCCGCAGGTCTTTTTGTATAAAAACAAATTTTACATGGCTTATGTAGCCAATGAAAATATAGCCATCGCCGAAAGTGAAAGTCCGTTGGGGCCATTTACACAAAAGATAAAACAACCTTTGGCAGCTTCGGTAAAGCAAATTGATCCGTTTGTTTTTATTGATAATGATGGCAAAAAGTATTTATACCACGTAAGACTTTCCACTGGAAACAAATTATTCGTTGCAGAAATGACAGATGATTTTTCTTCTATTAAACCTAAGACATTGCATCAATGTATAGCAGCAACAGAGAAATGGGAAAACACTGCAAACACTTCATGGCCTGTCACCGAAGGACCTTCTTTATTAAAGCATAAAAATCTGTACTATTTGTTTTATACCGCAAATGATTTCCGCAATCCTGATTATGCTGTCGGGTACGCCGTCAGTAACCATCCCGAAGGGCCTTGGAAAAAATATGCAGATAATCCCATTATCAGCAAAAATAACATCGGGAGGAATGGAACCGGTCATGGTGATTTTATAAGAGATAAAACAGGAAAACTGTTGTATGTATTTCATACCCACAATTCTGATAGTACTGTCGCTCCAAGAACAACTGCGATAATAAAAGTAAAGTTTGTAAAGGATGAGAAAAAAGGTGCAGATAAATTAATGGTGGATGAAAAAAGTTTTTATTATTTGAATAGTATAAGGTAGTGCAGGTATTTATAAACGGCTGAAACTGTGATTACAAAAGTTACATTTTAATATCCATGATTTACAGCAATAATAATAAAATCTAAAATGAGACAATTTGAATAAAACATGAGACAAAATGTATTAGAAGATTGTAAAAAAAGCTTTTATTTCGTTTGTTAATTAAAAGCTTAAGAAACCTGCATTTTTACATTGCAAAAAATATACTGTTAAAAAAATATGAATTTTTTGCAGCATTATTAATTGCCCGGTTGTCTTACCTTTTTTATTATTAATTGCAAGCCATATGTATCTAACCAGGGGTTCGCCCTTTACTGCCTTTTCAACTTCAGATGTGTCAAGAGCCCTTATTAACCTGCGTATTGGTTATAAATATTTTTCTCCGCCTTATAATATAAATAAACTTGTCATGAAATCAATTGAACACTTACTTTCTATTACTAAAAGAAAAAGAATGCTTTTACTGGGCTTTCTTCTTTTTTCTTTAAGTTCTGTTTTTTCTCAATCTGCCGGCAAAATTGTTGTTACGGGTACTGTTGTAGACAGTGCGGGTGTTGGTGTGCCGACTGTAACTGTAACAGAAAGAGGTACCTCAAACTCGACATCAACAAGCCAGACTGGTGGATTTTCTTTAAAGGTTGCCGGGCCGAAGTCTGTTTTGGTAGTGACTTCTGTTGGCTATGCGCCTTTTGAAGCGCGGGTTGGTTCACAAACAAGCCTAACGATCAGGCTGCAGCAAACGAGCCAGGCATTAGGTGAAGTAATCGTGGTAGGTTATGGCACGCAAAAAAGAGGATCGGTAACCGGCTCCATTGCCACCGTTACCAGTAAAGACCTCGATCGTGTCCATGGAGGCTCTACTGTCAGTTCTGGTCTTGCAGGTAAATTAGCCGGCGTTACTTTCAGGATGCCTGAAGGAAGACCAGGTTCATCTGCGAATATACAGATACGTAACATGGGTACTCCCTTATATGTAATAGATGGTATCCAGCAGGATGAGCAGCAATTTAATAATATTGCTCCCAATGACATTGAAAGCATTTCTGTTTTGAAAGATGCTTCTGCCGCCATTTATGGTGTTCGTGCTGCAAATGGGGTAGTGGTGGTAACAACCAAAAAAGGTGCAACCGGAAGAAATACTATTAATGTAGATGCTTACTCTGGTTGGCAAAACTGGTCACGGTTTCCAACCGTGGTTAATAATTCTTATGATTACATGAGATATAGGGCTGAGGCTGAAGTAAATAGTAATGGCAGCAGTAATATTACCCCGGTTGAATTAGATAAATATAAGCAAGGAGCAAGTGCAGGTGATGCATACAGAAGCTTTGACTGGCGTAAATATGTCCTTAGAAGCAATGCTCCGCAAAACTCTGCCAATATCAATATTAACGGTGGATCTGATAAGGTTAGTTATTATGTATCGGGCACGAACTTGTTTCAAAATTCCATGTTGGGAAGAGAATACAAGTTTAACCGCTCAAATATTCAGTCAAACATAACTGCTAAACTATCTAACCGTTTAAAAGTAGGGCTTGACCTTAATGGACGTGTTGAAACTAGGGAAAACCCGGGTGTGCCTGGTGGAGACGATTATTTTTTAGCCAGGTTTGCTGTACTGAGAAATACACCTTTGGAAAGACCTTATGCCAATGACAACCCTGCCTACCTAAATAATATAGGGCATACTGAAACAAATTATGCATTTCTTAATGATAAAATATCTGGTTTGTTTCATAGTGACAGGCGAGTATTACAATCAAACTTTCATGCGGATTATGAAATTCCGGGAATAAAAGGATTAACCTTGAGGGGATTATACTCTTATTACGTTGAAGATTATTTAGAAAACAACCAGGAGTACACATATAATGCATACACGTTTAATCCTGATACAAAAAACTATGATATTACTGGTGGAAGCACTAATCCATGGAGAGACCGTGAGCAGATTAAGCAAATAAATGTGAACACCCAGGTACAGGTAAATTATAATAATACTTTTGGTGAAAACACTATTGGTGCAACAGTAGTTGCAGAAAGGATTAAGAATCATCGTACAAGGAACTGGCTGCATGCTTCGCCTATCTCCAACGCTCTGCCGCTTATCTATTTCCCTACTATGGATCAGTACCAGGATGAGGACGCCACAGAGTCACGTATTGGGTATATTGGCCGTCTTACTTATAGTTATGCAAACCGTTATTTTTTAGAGGCATCCGCAAGACGTGATGCATCTTATCTTTTCGCACCTGGTTTCCAGGTCGGCTATTTCCCTGGCGCTTCTGCCGGTTGGAGATTAACAGAAGAGCCTTTTATAAGACAACTTTTAGGCAGTAAAAATATAGTTAGTGATTTAAAGCTCAGAGGATCTTATGGCGAATTAGGAGATGACAGAGATCCTAATAATGCTATCAATCATACTAACAATCCTATTGTGGCTCCTTACGCTTTCCTGCCTGGCTACAACTATAATCAGGGTACTGCGATTTTAGATGGAAATGCCGTTACTGTTTCCCGTGATAAGGGTATACCTACAACAAGAATTTCCTGGTCGACAAGTAAAATAACGGATATAGGATTAGATTTCAGCCTGTTAAAAGGAAAATTAACTGGTGCGGTAGATTGGTTTTATAGGAAACGTGCTGGTTTATTAGGTAATAAAAATGATGTGATAGTGCCGCTTGAAATTGGATATGCTTTACCACAGGAAAATATTAACAGTGATGCACAGTACGGCGAAGAGATATCTTTGGCTTACACTGGTAAAGTTGGAGACGTTAATTTTAATGTTGGCGGAAATGCGTCTTATAGTCGTGCAAAAAATTTAAATTCTTATAATCCGCTTTTCTTTAATTCCTGGGATCAATACCGCAATTCAACCGAGAACCGATATGCACATATAGATTGGGGTTTCATAACAGATGGTCAGTTTACCTCGCAGGAACAAATTAACAATTATCCTGTAAATATTGATGGTAAAGGAAATAGAACTTTAATTCCCGGCGACTTAATTTATAAAGACATAAATGGCGATGGTAAAATAGATAATTACGATGAGCGGCCTATTGGCTTGGGCTATGGTACACAACCAAATATAAACTTTGGTTTTACCATTGGATTAATCTATAAAGATTTCGATTTTAATGCTGATTTTTCCGGCGGTGCTGGTTACACCTGGTTTCAAAATTGGGAAACAAGATGGGCATTTCAGAACACGGGAAATTTAAATAGTATTTTTGAAGACAGGTGGCATCATACAAATCCTTTTGATGTAAACAGTGCTTGGGTACCTGGTAAGTATCCTGCAAACAGGTATAACCCCGGGCATGGACATAGTGATTATGGTGGTCCGGATGGTAACCATTGGAATTCTACTTTTTGGCTGCATAATGTAAAATATGTAAGGTCGAGAACTATTCAATTAGGATATAGACTGCCAGCATCTCTGTTAAGTAAAGTAAAAATACAAAGGGCAAGAGTATATCTTAACGCTTACAATTTGTTCTCTTTTGACAATCTTAAACAATATGGTGTTGATCCTGAAACTACGGATGATAACGGGCTTCAGTTTCCTCAAAACAAAGTCGTTAACGTAGGAATTAACCTTACTTTTTAATTAAATCTTTAGTACAAATAATTTAAATGAAAAAGATATTATCAATAACAATGTTTGGCCTCCTTCTGTTAGGAGTTTGGGGCTGCAAAAAAGATAGTGAATTTTTAAACATTCCACCTATACAGGTTGTTCCTAACGAAGTTGCTTTCTCAGATCCTGCATTAGTGTTATCAATTCTGGGAGACTTGTATAATCGTCAGCTTGATTTTGCTAGTTTAGATGGCAGGCCAATTCCTGAAAGTAATCTTAGTAATCCAAACAATCCCGATATCGAAGCAGGCTGGAGAACTATGGCGGACTTTAGTGAAAGTTTCCCATCTGAAAACGGCAGTTCTTTTATTGTTCAAAGAACGGGTTGGGGTTATGATGAGTGGCGTGTTGATTGGGCAAGAAGTTATGCGTACATACGCGATCTTAACCTTTTTATTCAAAGAGATAGCGCCGCTACCAAACTTACTGATGCTGATAAAACCAGATTTTTAGCTGAGGCACGTTTTCTCCGTGCTAACTATTATTTTGACATGGTAAAAAGAATGGGTGGAGTTCCGCTTGTTACTAATACTTTAGAGTATGATTACAAGGGCGATGCTACTTCTTTACAAAGTCCTCGTGCAAAAGAGTCAGAAATCTACGATTTTGTGATAAGCGAAGCAGAAGCTATAAAAAACCAGTTACCTGCAGATGTGAATGAAAAATCAAGAGCTACAAAAGCTGCTGCACTGGCTATGGAAGCAAGGGCGGCATTGTATGCAGCCTCAATAGCAAAATATGGTGCAACTACACCACAGGTTTCATTACCAGGAGGTGAAGTAGGTATTCCGGCAGGTATGGCTGTAGCTTATTACACCAAAGCTTTAGCTGCTGCTCAGGAAATAATTAATGGTGGAGGGTATAAATTATATCAGGTTTTACCTGATCTGGCAGATAATTTCGCTGCTGTTTTTTTAGATAAAAGTAGTGTAAATCAAGAGTCTATATTTATTGAAGATTTTAAAGTAGGTGGAAGAACGCATAATTTTACTGTAAACAACCAGCCTTACTCCATATCAGATGAGAATGGAAGCTCAGATGCCGGACGTTTAAATCCTTCATTGAATCTGGTACAGGCATTTGAAAAATTGGATAATACTTATGCACCTATCACCACTACAGATGCTGCGGGTAACCCGGTTTATTATGCTGATCAATTAGATGCTTTCGCCGGAAGAGATGCCCGCCTTGCCGGTACTGTTCTTTTGCCTAACGCTCAATATAAGGGCAAAAGAGTGGATATCTGGGCTGGTTATCAATTAGCTGATGGCAGCATTATCAGCAGTGATAATTATGTAAATCAGAAAGCTTTGCCTGGTACTACAAATAATGTACAGGTAGTGGGGGCAGACGGTACTGTTAACGGGCTTGAAGCAAGATCGCAAAGTGGTTTTTATATCCGTAAGTATCTTGATCCTACAATTGGCTCGGGAAGAAGAGGTCGTGGCAGTGATGTAGCTTTTATCCGTTATCGCTATGCTGAAGTTTTATTAAATGCAGCAGAAGCAGCTTTTGAATTAGGACAGCCGGCTGTAGCTGCCGGATATATGAACCAGGTGCGTGCAAGGGCTGGATTAATCACACCTTTGGCTGCCACGGATATTACCTTTGATCGAATTGTACATGAGCGTCGTGTTGAGTTGGCATTTGAAGGGCATACTTTATTTGATTATAAACGTTGGAGAATAGCCCATATTGTTTGGAATGGATCTCCTACAAGTCTGACTGATTTGAAAACTAATATAGGTTCGGCTACTCAAAAAAGTACACAGCCATGGGGTTTATGGTCTTATAAGTATTATAATCCAGGTAATCCTAATAGCGGCAAATGGATTTTTAAAGAGGTTCTTCCCGCAGTGGTTACAGGTTCAAACAGGTTTTTATTTGGCAACTATTATTCTGCGATTGGGGATAATATAAGAGCAGCTAATCCTAAAATTGTAAGACAACCAAACCAATAAGTTTCACTATCAAATTGCTCATTATGAAAATAAAGTTTAAATATATAGTTTTAGTTTCTACTGTTTTTTGCACTATTGCCGTGTCTTGTAAAAAGGATAATTATACTGCACCTTCCTCTACTTTGCAGGGACGTCTGGTCTATAAAGGTGACTCCTTAGGCGTTGAAAGAGACCAGGTTCCTTACGAATTATACCAGTATGGTTTTGGTAAAGTTGGCGCTATTGGTTCTTCTTTCGCCCAAAACGGCACCTATTCTCAACTTCTTTTTGATGGCGATTATAAATTGATAATCCCTAACGGGCAGGGGCCTTTTATGTGGAAGCAAACTGCTGCAGGTGCTCCCGACTCGCTTGCCATTTCCTTAAAAGGAAATCAGACTTTAGATCTTGAGGTAACTCCTTATTATATGATCAGAATGCCTCAGATAACTCCGGCTCCTGCTGACACTTCAGTAACAGCTACTTTTACAGTTGAAAAAATAATTACTGATACTATTAATGGAAAGAATATAGACAGGGTAAGTCTTTACATCAATAAGACTCAATTTGTATCAGGAGGAGACAACATCGCTGCAACTGATTTATCCGGTTCTGCTATAACGGATCTTAATAATATTTCTTTAAAGGTAAAAGTGCCTGCAATTGTGCCAACACAAAATTATGTTTTTGCCCGTATAGGTGTTAAAATAGCAGGTGTGGAAGATATGATTTTTTCACCTTTGCAGAAAGTTCAGTTTTAATATTCTTTTAATGTATTTTATTTGCAGCAATAAGTAAAATACAAATACAAGTGTAGTCTTTCAATATAATTATTTTTTAAATCCTAACTAACTTGTACATTATATCCTGCACCAAATTAAATTCCTGGTGCAGGTTTTTGTTTTAAGGATTGTCCTGTAAAATTTACATTCACCACTTTAAAAGGTTATAAATTGAAAAAAACTTTCCCGATCTGTCTTATCGTATTTTTTACTTGTCATTCTGCTTTTTCCCAGCAATCCGATTGGAAAATTGCCGGTAATAAAATTACAAGTCCCTGGGCTGATAAAGTAAATCCTGCAAATCCGCTTTCTGAATATCCGCGTCCGCAAATGGTTCGTAGCAACTGGAAAAGCTTAAATGGTCTGTGGAATTATTCTGTTACGCCAAAAGCAGAAGCCGCGCCAAATGCATACCAGGGAAAAATACTGGTTCCGTTTGCTGTAGAGTCGGCATTGTCAGGCGTTGGAAAAACAGTGGGAAAAGACAGCATACTCTGGTATAAAACAATGTTTGCTGTACCTTCTGCTATGAAAGGAAAAAATGTTTTACTTCATTTTGGAGCAGTAGACTGGCAAACTGAAGTATATGTAAACGGCAATAAAATAGGAACACATGAAGGGGGTTATGATCCGTTTACATTTGATATCACTTCTGCCCTCAAAAAGGGTAACCAGCAGCTTGAAGTAAGAGTCTGGGACCCGACAGATGAAGGTCCTCAGCCGCGGGGTAAACAAGTAAAAAATCCTGAAGGAATTTGGTATACACCTGTTACGGGCATCTGGCAAACGGTATGGCTGGAAGCTGTACCAAAAACGTACATTGCTTCCACAAAGCAAACCCCTGATATTGATAAACAAACTTTAAGTGTAGCCGCCAATGTTCAAAACGTACAGAGCGGAGATATGATTAAAGTATCAGCGTGGGATGGCAGCAACAAAGTAACAGAACAAACAGCGAATGCTAATACAGGAGCAACACTCACAGTCAGTAATCCAAAACTCTGGTCTCCGGATAATCCTTTTTTATATGATTTGATTGTGTCCGTAGTCCGCAATGGAAAAGTTGTAGATGAAGTAAAAAGCTATTTCGCTATGCGCAAAACTTCTATTGCGGCTGGTTCAAAGGGCATACAAAGAATGATGTTAAATAATAAATTTCTATTCCAGTTTGGTCCTTTAGACCAGGGTTGGTGGCCTGACGGTTTGTATACGGCACCGACTGATGAGGCATTAAAATTTGACATAGAGAAAACGAAAGAAATGGGCTTTAATATGATTAGAAAACATATTAAAGTAGAACCTGCAAGATGGTATAATTACTGTGACAAGTTAGGGATGCTTGTATGGCAGGATATGCCCAGCGGCGACCTTGGCAATCATTGGGAAAACAGGCCGGGCGTTATTGACAGGGCTACAGATAAAGATCGTACGCCGGAGTCTGAAAATTATTATCGTAAAGAATGGAACGTCATTATAGAAGCTTTATATAACTTTCCCTGCATAGTAGTATGGACGCCTTTTAATGAGGCATGGGGACAATTTAAAACTGTGGAGATAGCTGACTGGACGATGAAAAAAGATCCTTCACGCTTAGTGAACAGCGCCAGCGGCGGTAACTTTTATCCCGCAGGTCATATTGTTGATTTGCACAATTACCCGGAGCCGGCCATGCCGAGACCAGATTTGTTTGGGGCAAAACAAGCCATTGTTTTAGGTGAATTTGGCGGTTTAGGTTTGCCGGTAGAAGGTCACACATGGATAGAAAAAGGTAACTGGGGCTACAAACGGTTTACAAATGCAGATACTTTATTCCAAACATATTCTTCTTTTGTAACCAGGTTGGAAGATTTGATAAAACAAGGATTATCTGCTGCAGTTTATACACAGACTACTGATGTGGAAGTAGAAACAAATGGTTTTATGACTTATGACAGAAAAGTTATGAAAGTGCCTGCAGCAAGATTGAAAGAAGTAAACAGCAGACTGTATAATCCTGCGCTTGCTGCTAAAAATCGATAGTTTAACCGCAGAGTGCACACAGAAAAACACGCGAAGAACCACAGAGGCAAATAGATTTAAAAAAAGTTGTCAACAATTTTCACGCTGCGACTCTCTGCCAAACCTCAGGAAGCTTTGCGTTAAAAAAATACTTAAGTAACCTGTTGGCGGAGTTAATATAACTCAGTGGATATATTGCTCTGTAGGAGCAAAATATTGGTAGTTTATCTATTCCATTTTTAAACCCCTATTAGGGGCGAAATGTTCATTTAGTATGTCACTCCTATGGAGCTGAAATGGCATTTTAATATTTATTTCTACCAATATATCGCCTCTGAGAGGCTAAAAAAATAATTTCGCCAACAGGTTTAAGTAGTAAGTAACCATTAAACAATTGGAATAAGAAAACATCATCATTCAACATCAGACTTTCAATTAAAAACATTAAAAAGGATTTATTAATCTTTTAAAACCTGGTTTATAAAAAATATAAAATGAGAAAGTACTTACTGATTTTTGCCCTTTTTTATTTTACTGGTTTTTGTGATATATATGCTCAAAAAACTGATATTAAAGTTACGAATGTCGAACGTCCGTCAAAAGCTTCTGCAAACAGTTTTTATACAGGTAACAAAGCGCCCCTAAGTCCGCTGAATTTTATAAAATTACCTGCGGGAAGTATAAAGCCAGCCGGATGGATTTTAAAATACCTTGAATTGCAACGTGACGGTTTAACCGGTAATCTTGGAGAAATAAGCGCGTGGCTCGATAAAAACAACAATGCCTGGTTTAGCGGCAACGGAAAGGGCGATCACGGTTGGGAAGAAGTGCCTTACTGGTTGAAAGGTTATGGAGATATGGGTTATATTCTTCATGATCAGAAAATTATCACTGAGACAAAATTGTGGCTCGATAAAGTATTTCAGAGCCAGAGACCTGACGGATACTTTGGCCCTCACATGGTAGAGACCCGGCACCAGGAAAACAAAGGTGAGAGTTATGATCTCTGGCCAAACATGATTATGCTCTGGTGCATGCAGTCTTATTATGAATACAGCAAAGATGCCCGTGTTATCCCTTTTATGACAAAATATTTTAAGTGGCAAATGACAGTGCCCGATGAAAAATTTTTGAAGATATATTGGGAAAACAGCCGTGGCGGTGATAATCTCTACAGCGTCTATTGGTTGTACAATCGTACAGGTGACAAATTTCTACTTGATCTTGCACAGAAAATTCATAGAAATACTGCTGACTGGACTCAAAAAAACAATCTTCCCAACTGGCATAATGTAAACATAGCAGAGTGTTTCAGGGAGCCTGCTACTTATTACATGCAGGCCAAAGACACCGGTTTTCTCAATGCAACTTATAATGATTTTTCTTTGGTAAGAAATATATACGGACAGGTTCCCGGCGGCATGTTTGGGGCGGATGAAAATGCCCGCAAAGGTTACGATGATCCAAGGCAAGCGGTAGAGACTTGCGGTATGGTTGAGCAAATGGCATCAGATGAAATACTAACCGGGATAACCGGTGACCCAATGTGGGCTGACAATTGTGAAAACGTTGCTTTCAATACTTATCCTGCCGCAGTGATGCCCGATTTTAAAAGTCTTCGCTATCTTACCGCTCCTAATATGGTTATGAGCGACAGCCGCAACCATGCACCAGGTATTCAAAACGAAGGTCCTTTTCTGATGATGAACCCATTCAGCAGCCGTTGTTGCCAGCACAATCATTCGCAGGGATGGCCTTATTATGCAGAGCACCTTTGGATGGCTACACCTGATAATGGTATAGCCGCTATTTTATATAACAGCAGTCAGGTTACAGCAAAAGCAGGTACAGGAAAGGGACAAAATGTAACGCTTAAGCAAGTAACGAATTACCCTTTTGATGAGCATATAAAAATTGAAGTAAGCACAAAAAGTGATGTTGATTTTCCGTTGTATCTGCGTATACCAGGCTGGTGCGGTAAAGCTAATGTGATGATAAACGGCAAAGCGATGAATGTATCTCTCAAAGCCGGTTCGTATGCAAAAATAGAAAAGAAGTGGAAACAGGGCGATGTGGTTGAACTGGTTTTGCCGATGCAGCTAAAAAAAGATACCTGGGAAAAAAATAAGAACAGTGTTAGTATAAATTACGGACCGCTAACATTTTCTTTAAATATTGCCGAATCATACCGTTTGATGGACAGTAAAAAATCAGCTATAGGGGACTCAAAGTGGCAGGCAACTGCAGATCCGTCTAAATGGCCTGCTTACGAAATTTACCCTGCAGCAATGTGGAATTATGGGCTGGTTTTAAACGATAAACCGCTTAACCAGCAATTTGAAATTATTAAAAAACCATGGCCTTCAGATAATTATCCTTTTACTCCTGGTGCAACACCTATAGCTTTGAAAGCGAAAGGTAAAATTATACCGGAGTGGACGTTAGATAAATATGGTTTGTGTGATACTTTACCACAAAGCCCTGTAGCAGTTACTACAGGCGAACAGCCAATAGAATTGATACCGATGGGCGCAGCAAGATTACGTATCTCGGCTTTGCCTGTAGTGAAATAGAAAAACTGTCAGAAAAACTATAGCATTTTTCTTTGTGGTCTTAACGGGTTTTGAGTAAAATAACTGCAAAGAAAGCAAAGCCAGCGCAGAAAAAACGCGAAGTAAAAATTGTAAGAAACATAAAGTATTATTTTTAGAATCATAAAATTAATTCAAATGAAAAAGATTTTTTTATTGGTTTTTGCCTCGGCACATTTATTATTCAGCACTGCCAATGCTCAGAAGCAAAGACCTGTCTGGAGCAAACAAAAGGCGAATGAATGGTACAGTAAACAAGGATGGCTGCGGGGAAGCAATTTTATTCCGAGCACTGCTATCAACCAGTTGGAAATGTGGCAAAAAGAAACTTTTGACACAGCAACCATTAACCGTGAGCTGGGCTACGCGGAAGGAATTGGTTTTAATCTAATGCGGGTTTTTTTACATCATGTAGCCTGGCAGGTTGATCGGGCAGGTTTTAAGAAAAGAGTGGATACATACCTTTCAATTGCCAACAGGCATCATATTAAAACAATGTTTGTGTTTTTTGACGATTGCTGGAATCCAATTTATAAGGCTGGTCCGCAACCTGCACCTAAAACAGGTATTCATAATTCCGGGTGGGTTAAAGACCCGGGGAAATTATATTATGATCAGCCAACTTTAACCGTTACTTTAGAAAGATATGTAAAAGACATAATGACCACCTTTAAGCATGATAAAAGAATTTTGTTATGGGATATATATAACGAGCCTGGAAATGAAAAGGCTGGCAATAAAAGCTTGCCTTTGCTTGCAAATATTTTTAAATGGGGAAGACAGGTTAATCCTGACCAGCCGCTTTCTGCCGGTGTCTGGAACAATGATTTGAAAAAGCTGAATAAATTTCAGTTTGAAAACGATGATGTAATCACTTATCATAACTATGAAAAAGAAGATTTGCATCAAAAAGCAATAGACAGCTTAAAAGTGTTTGGCCGTCCGCTTATTTGTACAGAATACATGGCGCGTACAAGAGGCAGCAGGTTTGACAATATAATGCCATTGCTGAAAGAAAATAATATCGGGGCAATTAACTGGGGCTTTGTAATGGGTAAAACAAATACGATTTATGCCTGGGATAATCCTATGCCGGATGGGCGTGAACCTGAACTGTGGTTCCATGATATTTTCAGGCCTGACGGAACACCTTACAAAGAAGATGAGGTCAAACTGATTGACTCTTTGACAAGTAAGAAATAGTCATTAAAAAGGTTTAAAGCAACAAAAATTGAAAAAAGCTGATGGATTTGCTGCTGTACAAGAGTGCGACGCAACAGGAGATGGATGGAAATACAAATGCCGGTAACCCCAAAAATAGTTTAATTTAAAATTAAACTTAGAAAGATTAATATTAAAGTTTTTGAAAAGCGGATAATATTCTCTGTTAGCGGAGGCTTACTGTTACAATAAAAACGATTAAATAAAACCTATGAATTGTTCAAAACTTACAAAATTGTTATTTTGTTTGCTGGCCGGCCAGCAACTTTTGGCGCAGGTTGATAAATTGCCTGCTTATCCGTTGATAAATCATGATCCTTATTTCAGCTTATGGTCGTTTACAGATAAACTAAATGAGTCCGCGACTAAACACTGGACAGGTACAAATCAATCTATGATCGGGATGATAAAAGTTGATGGTAAGATTTATCGTTTCATGGGAAAGGATGAGCAGCCGTTGCTAACGGTGCTGCCTGCGGCCGCGCAAAAGCCATATCAATGTAAATACACGGAATCAGAACCGGCAGATGGCTGGATGAATGCAAATTTTAATGATAAGGCGTGGAAGACAACCACTGCTCCTTTCACTAATGATACGGGCAGGCACAAAACTACTTTGTGGACAAGCAAAGATATATGGGTAAGGAGGTCTTTTGTGCTGAATGATGTAAATATCAACCAGTTGTACTTAAAGCTGCATCACGATGATAACGTGGAGGTTTATCTGAATGGCAAAAAAATATACACTTGCGACTGCTACAATCATAGATTAGAAGATTTTCCTATAGACAATGCCTTAAAATCACCGTTGAAAAAAGGTGAAAATATGCTTGCTATACATTGTGCCAACACTGCCGGAGGCGCGTGGTTAGACTTCGGGCTTGCCAATAAACCTGCATTGAAACCAGGGGCAAACATACTGCAGGCAGAGCAAAAAAGCGTTGATGTAAAAGCTACCCAAACCGTTTATACTTTTGCCTGCGGTCCTGCCGATGTTGCTGTCACTTTCACTTCGCCTTTGATTATGAATGATCTTGATTTGCTGTCCCGCCCGGTATCATATATATCTTTTAAAGTTCATTCTAACGATAATAAAACCCGTGATGCACAAGTGTACTTTGGAGCTTCCACAGCTATTGCCGTGAATGAGCCCGAACAAAAAGTGAGGGCTCAAAAGTATGTCTCAGGTAATTTAAACATATTAAAAGCAGGTACGGTAGAACAGCCTGTTTTAGAAAAGAAAGGTGATAATCTGCGCATAGACTGGGGTTATATGTACGTTGCCGTGCCAAAGTCTGCCAATGCAATACAGAGCATTACACCTAATCAAACTGCTTTTTCTTCTTTACCGGCTGCGCCGGTTCTTACCGGAGATAATTTGTGGCTCAATACAGTTATCCCCTTTGGTAAGATAGGAACCAGCGATAAAGAAAAGATGGTAATGCTTGGTTACGATGACTTGTACTCAATACAATATTTTAAGCAAAATCTTAAACCCTGGTGGAAAAAAGACAATTCTTCAACTATTGAAAATGAGTTGGAAAAAGCTTCATCCGGTTATACCAGTATACTTGCAAAGTGCGACTCTGCAGATACTAAAGTATATACGGAGGCGGTAAATGCCGGTGGAGAGGAATATGGTAAACTATGCGTGATGGCGTACCGGCAAGCTATCTCTGCACACAAGCTTTTAAAAAGCCCTAAGGGAGAAATTTTATTTTTGTCTAAAGAAAATTTCAGCAACGGATCTGTCAACACCGTAGATATTACATATCCTTCCGCTCCGTTGTTTTTGGTGTATAATCCTGAATTATTAAAAGGTATGCTCAATGGCATATTTGAATTCAGCGAAACCGGAAGATGGACAAACTCCTTTGCTGCACATGACTTAGGCACATATCCTATAGCAAATGGACAAACGTATGGCGAAGGCATGCCGGTAGAAGAAAGCGGCAACATGGTGATACTTGCAGGAGCAATAGCAAAAGCTGAAGGCAACGCAGAATATGCCCAAAAGCACTGGCAAACACTTACCACCTGGACAAACTACCTGGCAAAAGAAGGCCTTGATCCCGCCAATCAGTTATGCACCGATGACTTCGCCGGCCACCTGGCAAGAAATGCAAACCTGTCTGTAAAGGCGATTGCGGGCGTTGGCAGCTATGGTATGCTGGCAGACATGCTGGGTAAAAAAGACATTGCCGAAAAGTACAAAGCAATGGCTAAAGACATGGCGACAAAGTGGATGACACTTGCAGATGCCGGAGATCATTACTCCTTAACTTTTGACAATAAAAATACCTGGAGTCAGAAATACAATATGGTTTGGGACAAGCTGCTGGGCTTACATTTATTTCCGCAGCAGGTGTATGACAAAGAAGTAGCCTATTATTTAAATAAGCAAAATCAGTTCGGCTTACCATTAGACAGCAGGAAAACATACACAAAATCTGACTGGATAACCTGGACAGCAACATTGGCAAAGAATGAAAATGATTTTAAATCATTAATAACTCCGGTGTATAGGTATGCAACGACAACGCCGTCGAAAGTGCCGCTTAGTGACTGGCATGAAACGACTGACGGAAAACAGGTGGGTTTTCAGGCGAGAAGTGTGGTGGGAGGATATTTTATAAAGGAGCTTGAAAAAATGTGGGTGAAATAGACAGGTTAGCTCCCCAAAAAAAAGCAACTGCAGGATTTACCAAAGAATGACAAAGCCAAACTTTAGTAATACTATTTTCTTAATTATTTAAAGCAGGGGAGAAGAAGAGAGCAATATTGGCAATGGGAATATAACTGCTGAATTAATAACTTACTTCAGCAGTTATTGAACTTTTAATTTCATTGCCAGGCAGATGCATCATCTGCACAGCAGGTTTCAGCAGAAATAAAACGAAAGATAATGCGTTAAAGGATTTGTATGATTTGTACAATTGCTATCTTAATTTTTTCCGTAATTTTACTGAAATGTGCCTCGTATGACGTCTAAAATTTCTGAGGGAGTACAAATAAGCGTAGAAACTTTTTACCAGCCCGACTACAGCAATCCTGTTAACGGTGAGTTTATGTTTGCATATCGTATCACTATTGAAAATCACAATAGTTATCCTATACAATTGCATCGCAGGCACTGGCATATTTTCGACAGCAACGGCGAATACCGCGAAGTAGAAGGTGAAGGCGTTGTAGGTCAGCAACCCGTATTACAGCCAGGCGAGCAATTTCAATACGTTAGCGGCTGCAACCTGCGAACAGAGATGGGTAAAATGTTTGGAAAATATGTGATGGAAAATGTTAATAATAAATCCACTTTCGAAGTCAATATTCCCGCATTTGAAATGGTGGTGCCGTATAAAATGAATTAGCAGCAGGTACAGCTACGAGCCGCAAGCTATAAGTAATAAGTTGCAAGTTCTCCTTCATCAAAAGAAATTTTTCTATAGCTTGTTGCTTGAAGCCATAAGCTAATAGCTTAACTTTCTTAATACCCCTATTAACTTATTGACCCAATGACCCAATGACCCAATGACCCAATGACCCAATGACCCAATGACTTGATGACCCAATGACTTATTAACCCAATGACTTATTAACCTTCCTCACGGTTTATACTTCGACTGCATAAAAATCGCTTTCGGATCTGTTTTTAATAATTCTTCCAAAGAAACTTTTTCATTTTTTTTCATCCATCTTTTTACGATCTGCCATCCGGTAAACTGGCCTATAAAACCTGGTGAATCTTTTCCAAAAGCTTGTGTCTGCGGCGCCTCGTTCATGTAATCTTTTGTTACAGACGGATCAGTTGTATATAAAAGATCATTTTGCACAAAAAAACTCCAGATGGTTGCTTCATTGGCAAAACAGCCTTCTAACTGTTTTTGTGTGTAACCTGTCTTTAATGTATCTGGCGTTTCCGGCATTAACTGATCGAGCACATACAATCTTTTTCCTGCCTGAACCATTTGTTCCACTAACGGTCTGCCTGCATTATTATCAGGAAATATATCGTCAACGATGGTTTTGATACAATTAACCGGAATATATTCTTTATCAAATCTTCTTGAGATATATGCAGGGTACATCTCCTGACCTTCTTCGCTTTGATAGAGAGAATAATTTTCTCCCAAATAAAGTTGCAAACCCACAGCAAGAGCGTCAGTAGTTAAGATGTTTCCGTAGCTGTTAATCGGACCTATAAAAGTGATCATTTTTGTTGGGAGCCTGTAAGAAGGAAAATAATATTTTACGAACTGTAATCCCCGCTTTACCTGTTCTTGCGTAGTGTTTAGATTTGTAAAAACTTTGTCAGCAGAATCTTTTAGCGGAGCATAAGAACGGATAAAAGCTTTAACCTGTTGTGCTGCGACGGCAGAACTGTCTGGCTGGGCAGGAAGGGCAAGTATATTAAACAAAAAGTCCTGCAAAAATCCAGGATATTTTTGATGCAATTGCTCCAGAGACTTATCTGTTTGATTTGTATCAATTGGAAAAAAATCTTTTTCGAAATGCTGCAGTTGCAAATCAATCTTTATATTCGAGACGTCAGGAATATTTCTGCTTTTGCAACCGCTTATAATCAGTATAATTAAAAGGAAAAAAATGCATCTCTTCATATAAATATTCTTTAGGGCAAATTACAATAAGGCACGAACTTTACGCTTTACAATATGGTAAATCACTATAATTGAAATATTTGAACTATGAAAATTGTACTGGCGCAACAGAATTATCACATAGGAAATTTTGAAAAAAACACTGAAAAAATTATTTCAGCCATTGAAAAAGCAAAAGGCGACAGAGCTGACCTTATTGTGTTCAGTGAGTTATGTATTTGCGGATATCCGCCCCGCGACTTTCTTGAGTTTAATGACTTTATAGATAAATGTTACCAGGCTATAGATGAGATAAAACAACATGCAGATACGATAGGCGTACTGGTTGGTTCGCCTGCAAGAAATCCTGCTGCGGAAGGCAAAGATCTTTTTAATGCTGCTTTTCTTTTATATGAAAAAGAGATAAAAGACGAGGTGCACAAAACGCTGTTGCCTACGTATGATATTTTTGATGAGTACCGATATTTTGAACCGGCTTTTGAATGGAAAATTATTGAATTTAAAGGAAAAAGACTGGCTGTAACTATTTGTGAAGATATCTGGAATATTAATGATAATCCTCTGTATCGTGTTTGCCCGATGGATAAGCTGATGGAGCAAAACCCGGATATAATGATAAACCTGAGCGCATCGCCTTTTGATTACATACATGAAGAAGAAAGAAAATCGGTAGTGAAATCAAATGTGCTGCAATACAAATTGCCCATGTTTTATTGCAATGCCGTGGGCAGCCAGACCGAGGTTGTTTTTGACGGCGCTTCATTGATTTTTGACAAAGAAGGAACATTATGCAAAGCTTTACCGTCATTTGAAGAAGCGGTAGACGGAGTTACACTAAACGAAGACGGAAGCATCGTTGAAGATACATTTGATTATATAAAACCCATTCCCCACATAAAACCAAATCCGTTAAAATACGATCCTAAACTTAATATTACAGGCATTCATACTGCTTTGATTCATGGCATAAAAGATTACTTTTCAAAAATGAGCTTTACCAAAGCCATTCTTGGTTCTTCGGGTGGTATTGACAGCGCAGTTACGCTTGCGCTTGCATGCGAAGCTTTAGGTAAAGAAAATGTGCGGGCAGTTTTAATGCCTTCGACGTATAGCACAGAGCATTCTGTAAATGATGCAGTAAAGCTTAGTGAAAATCTTGGCAACCCTTACGATATCATTAAGATTAAAGATATTTATGAATCATTTTTATCTGCGCTGAAACCTCTTTTTAAAGACCTGCCATTCAGCATTGCAGAAGAGAATATACAAAGCCGTATCCGCGGAAACCTGCTGATGAGCATAGCAAACAAATTTGGTTATATTTTGCTGAATACCTCCAACAAAAGCGAACTGGCAACAGGCTACGGCACTTTGTACGGCGACATGGCCGGCGGAATTGGTGTGCTTGGCGATTGTTATAAACTGCAGGTATATGCACTGGCAGAATATATTAACAGAAACAAGGAAATAATACCCGAAAACATTATTTATAAAGCGCCCAGCGCCGAGTTACGACCTGACCAGAAAGACGCAGACAGCCTGCCGGAGTACAATATTCTCGACGAGATTTTGTACCAGTACATAGAGCGCCGCAAAGGTCCGCAGGAAATTAAAGACCAGGGTTTCGACGCAGCGCTGACAGACCGGATTTTAAAGCTTGTAAACACAAATGAATACAAACGCAACCAGTTTTGCCCGATCATAAGAGTCAGCCCAAAAGCATTTGGCATTGGCAGAAGAGTGCCAATTGTAGGGAAGTATTTGTCGTGAGATAAGTAAAATATAAAACAGCAGGATTTTGAAATAAATTAAAGATGATTATTGTTTTTCTGATCAATTTGGTGTTGTAAAACAACGTATTTTGTAGTAAAAATATCCGCAAAGCGTGGCGTTGTGCGCCATTTTTAACCATTGCTATGAGCGATACATTTCCTCGATATAATCCCAACAGACAGACTGCAGAAAAGGGAGTTACGATTATTAAACAAGCCATTGATAATGAACTTGATTGGATATTTCGACCTACTCCATTAGAACATGACTTTGGTATTGATGGATATATTGACATCCTTAATGACCGTCATCAGGTAACGGGAAAATATATTGGAATTCAGATTAAAGCAGGAGAAAGCTATTTTAAAAATAAGAAGCCAATTGGTTGGGAATTTCGCGGAGAAAAAAAGCATTTGAATTACTATCTAAACCTGAACTTTCCAATTATCATTGTGATTGTAGATTGCTTAACAAATTCTGCGTATTGGACTGAATTTGATAGCGATAAGATATTTCAAATCAGAAATGGCTGGAGCATCACAATTCCAAAAAATCAAAAGTTAAATAGAGAGTCCAAACAAACTTTAAGATTACTTCCTGGAGAGGAGATTGATTATTTTCCTCAAATTGAGTATCAGTGGAAAATTGATGAAGAAATAAAAAACAGTGGAATTTCTATCATGGCTGTTAGCAGAGAAGAAATTGAGGAGCTAAATTTCACAGGATTTACAACCCTTATGAAAAGGCTGACAGCAAATGAAGAAATTATAAAGAAAAGCAGAGGCAAGATATCATTTGCCGTTTTTGGTTATGAAGATGATAACAGAGAATTATTCGAAATTGAGGAAGTTCGCAAATGGGTAAAGTTGGTTTTACCTATTGTAAAGTATTGGGGATACTTTCTAAACATGGAACTGGACATAGCAAAATCGTTAGGACTTAAGATTTTACTTTTTTGTACAACCGACTCTAAAATCGTTCGACAAAATAACGATAAATCAGCTAGTTTTATTGAAACTAACAAGGAGCAAACGTTTGCTTTTATGGAACAAATAGTTGGTTGGATGAACGAGTTCGTGGATTTATATGGAATCGACGAGGAATTAAATAAGGAACAATTTGAAAAGATAATGGCAATCCTGTTCGACAAAGAACTTAACTCAATAAAAGAATAAAACGAGCGCACAACAGTGTGTTTATAAAATTGTGGCTGGACGTTAAGCATTCAGCTATAAATCGCTATTTTGCTTTTGTGGTTAATTGAAACTGACGTTTTTCAATTGCCACAACTTCATAAACACTTAACCGTTGGGCGTCACTTTAAAATAAACACCTATGCTATATGAGAGAGATTATAGAACGTTAACAGAAGAGGAAAATGAGGGTTGGAAAAAAGCCGAGGAATTTTATCAGAAATCTAAGGACAAATTGGGTGGAATTAGTGGCGATAAACTTGTCAAATACCATAAAGTTTTACCAGTTGCAGCACTCCATCACCAACAACTATTTCCAAACAACTATCTCAACAGAGACCACTTAAAAAATAAGGAACACCTAAAGGAAATTGCTAATGAATTCAAATTGCTTCTTGATAGTCTTCCTAATGAAAGAGATATTTTAAGCTTTATTAGAGACAAAAAAGCATACTTTATAATCGCCTCAATTCTTAAAGGTTATCATTATTCCTTTGGGCATCACAATGCTTTTGCTTTCAAAGAATTTGAACTTCCACCAAATCATGTAGTGGACTATTTATTAGTTGGTAAAAGTTCTGGTGGATATGAATTTATTTTTGTTGAACTTGAAAATGCTATAGGACAAATTACTAATAGTGATGGAGAATTTGGAATTACAATCAGAAAAGGAATAAAACAAGTTAATGATTGGGACAATTGGTTAGAAAGCAATTATTCGTCTCTTAGAACGGTTTATGACAAATATATAGGAAGCACAGTGCAACTACCAAGAGAATTTCACGAACTTGACAAGAGCAGATTGCATTATGTTGTAATTGCAGGTCGAAGAAAAGATTTTACAAAAAAGACTTATCAATTAAAGAGGAAACTATTAAAGTCTAACAATATTTTGCTTCTACATTATGACAACCTTTTTGATAGCATAGACTTTTTACTGACAGCAGGCAACTACTAACAAAAAGCGAACGCACAACAGTAGTGTTTGCAATATGTCGGCGGACGGAACGCGGCTCAAGAGTAGTTTTTCAATTAAGCTTTATATTTTTTACCAGGGTAATAGTAATTCTATTGCCGCCACTTAGCCAATACTCCACCGCTAGCAGAAATGCGCTAACATCTTCCTTGCAAACAATTTTCATATCTTTGACCATATGAAAACAGCAGACATAAATACAACCATAATTGAAGGTTATTTACAAATGTTGGACAACTTGAGTCCAAGCAACAAACTTGACTTGATTTCGAGATTATCCGCTTCTGTTAAGTTGGACATCAAAAACAAAAAATCGTCTTTCAAAAGGGCTTTTGGAGCATTTCAATCAGAAAAAAGTGCTGATGAAATAATTAATGAAATCAGAAGCAGCCGAACCTTTACCAGACAAATTGAAGAAATTTGAAAAAATACCTGATTGACACAAATATTGCCATCTACTACATGAAAGGCAAGTTTAATCTCAGCGAAAAGTTTAACGAAGCCACCGATAGTTGTTTTATATCAGAAATAACACTTGCTGAATTAAAATTTGGTGTGGAAAACAGCGAAAAGCCAGAGAAAAACAGTAAAGGCTTAACAGATTTTCTGACAGGTGTTCAAATAATTCCAATTTTTCATTCACTCAATTTATACGCAAAAGAAAAAGCCCGACTAAGAAAAGCAGGAACGCCGATTGATGACTTTGACCTTTTAATTGGCGTTACATCTGTTACTCATAACTTAACAATGGTAACAAACAACACAGACCACTTTAAAGGAATAAACGGAATTGATTTAGAAGATTGGACGAAATAGAATTGAAGCACTTATGCCAACATGAGTGGCTGCAATATGACGGATGAACCGAATGCGTCTCAAGCGCAGTTTTCAATAAAGCTTTTATACCTTTGATTAAGGTAACTGTAATTCTGTTACAGCAACGTTCCAAATACTTCAAGTTCATGCGCTACCTTATCAGAACATCGCTCAAGTTTAAAGAAACCAAAATAAAATTATTTTAATAAAAAAGTCATTTTCTAATAAACTATTGAGATCAATATGAAAGCAACTGACGTGCAGTTTAACTTTACCCTGAACTCTGGAAGCTTTTCTTGGCAGAAAGCGTATTTTGAACTGCTTCATGAAGCATTAGTAGAAGCATTTAATGAGATCGTTATTAACGAGGAAGATGTGGATATTGAGTGGAAGGATAATGAGGCAATTCAGTGGCATGTAGAGGAAACAGGTTTATTGGATAGAACTTTAGCCTTAGCAAAGCAAAAGTTTTTTGAGACAAGTTATTAACTCTGCTATTAATTATTTAAAGTGAGTGCCGATGCAAGCTTTAGTTTATTTTGCTTTGACCGAATTGCAAACTGTCTTTAACTCTTGCTTTCGCCAAATATAGCGAAATAAACATTTTTGAAGAGAATGATAACCGTGCAGACATGTGAATAAAAGAGGGGTCATACAAACATGAGGTTTGCGTTCATTGTATGTAAGGTTGCAAAAATTTACAGGTTAACGATGTAATTTCACTTCTAATGCACCAGCCCTAAACTTTCGTACCTTTAAAACATGGAATTAAAAGAACCCGCTCCTTCGTATCAAAAAAAGTTTTACACCGTTCGGGAATACCTGGAGATGGAAAAGGAGTCATTGGAGAAGCATGAGTATTACAAAGGTGAAATATTTGCCATGGCAGGTGCAGGTAATATTCATAATGTAATTTTTAAAAATACTTTCGGAAATCTGTTTATTGCCTTAAAAGGTAAAAATTGTCAGCCGTATGGCAGTGATTTCAGAATACATATTCCTGAAAATTCTTTATTTACGTATCCTGATATTTCAATTATTTGCGGAGATATAATCAACTTAGAAGAAGATGAAGAAACTGCCACTCAGCCGACCGTCATTATTGAGATACTTTCCCCGGCTACCAAAAATTACGACCGTGGTGAAAAGTTTATGTTGTACCGCGCTATTCCTGCATTGAAAGAGTATATTCTTATCGATTCGGAAGCAATTCATGCAGAGCATTTTGCTATTAACAAAGAAGGACTATGGCAATTAAAGGAATTCAATAAGGCTGAAGAAAAAATAATAATAGAAACACTCAACGTACAACTGCTTCTAAAAGAAATATATGAAGGCAGCAAATTCACACAAAAATAACCGTATCGCAGAGCGGCAATAGGGCTTTGATGGAGCGCTGACTGATCGTATTTTAAAGCTTCTAAATACAACCGCAACCAGTTTTGCAAGATCATACGAGTTATTCCAGAGGTATTTTGTATTGGCTGAAGAGTGCCAATTGTCGGAAAGAATTTATCGTGAGGTGAGTAATATATCCCGAACTAGATAATACTCATAAAAAGGTTAAAGCCAAAGATTATTTATTGCTTATTGTACTTCAGCATATTCTCTTACTTTTTGATTGTTTACGAGAGACTTTATATGCTTTACAATCTTTTCTGCATGGATTCTTGAATTCTCTATAAATAACCGGTGCGTGTTCATTCCTCCGCAAATAACTCCTGCGAGATAAACTCCGCGCACGTTAGTTTCCTGTGTTTCTTCATTTACCGCAGGGCAAAGAACAGCATCATCAGATACGGCAATACCAACATCTTTTAGAAATCTTAAATCAGGCTGGTAACCAGTCATGGAAAGCACCCATTCGTTTTGAATGGTTACCAAACCTTCAGGCGTGTGTATGTCCACTTCATATTCTCTTATTTCAGCTATTGTCGAACTAAAATAAGCTTTTATTGACCCTTCTGCAATCCTGTTGTCAATATCAGGCTTTACCCAGTATTTTACCCTGTCGCTTATTTTATCTCCTCTGATTACCATTGTTACTTCTGCACCTTTGCGCCAGGTCTCCAACGCGGCGTCAATTGCAGAATTTGCTGCACCCACCACTAATACTTTCTGAAAAGCATAGAAAAAAGGGTCTTTATAATAATGCTTTACTTTAGGTAAATTTTCGCCCGGCACATTCAGCAAATAAGGAATATCATAGAAACCTGTAGCTATAATAATATTTTTACAAGTATAAACCCGCTTAGTTGTTATAACGGTAAAGAGTTCATTTCCCTTTTCCACTTTCAGCGCTTCTTCAAAAAGCTTTATGTTCAATTCGCCTGCAGCGGCAACTCTTCTGTAATATTCCAACGCTTCAGGTCTTGTTGGTTTCGGGTTATTGCTTACAAAAGGAACTCCTCCAATCTCCAGCCTTTCACTGGTCGAAAAAAAAGTCATGTTGGAAGGATAGTTATACAATGAATTTACCAAAGTTCCTCTTTCGAGGATGACATAAGATAATCCAGCTTTTTTAGCTTCCAAAGCGCAGGCAAGACCAATCGGTCCGCCGCCAATTATTATTACATCAAGCCCCGCCCCTGAGGGGGAGCTATTGAAAGATATCGTGTTTTTATACTCGCTCATAATTAGACTGACTGTTGATAGCTGACGGTGGCAGAGCGGCAAAGATAGTTGAAGAGCTTTCTCTTGAATTGGCCTTTTGTTTGCGTTTATTGTTAAAAAGAACAGTATGAAACGTGAGAATGTACAATCGAGTGTGCTGAAATCAGTGGGTTATGACAAAGATAAAAAAGTGCTTGAGACCGAGTTGGTGAATAACGCTATTTATGAATACTATAAAGTACCAGTCCTGGAATATATAAATTTCATGAAATCATCTTCATTGGGTGAATATTATAACCGGCATATAAAAAAATACCGCTATAAAAAGCTGAGGTAATTTAGAACCACGATTTTTTAGATTAAGAGAATGATTAATGAGGAAATCAGAGAACCGTTATTTTTTGGATTAAAAATGATTAACGGGGAAATCAAAGAAACACGTCGGACATTAGTTGGCGGATGACAGTTGGTAATGTTTAGAATGTATAAATAAAAATCTTTTTTCTACAAGTTGCATTCCTCATAATCCTATAAATCCAATAAATTCCGGTTCAGACAAATCCCCCAGATTTCCTCAACAATCCTTTTCTTATCCAAAAAATCGTGGTTCTATAGTTCTATTTATGAATTTCACTTGAAAAATGAAATTCAATATCGGGATTATTTTGTCTTTCTGTATTTAAAAACCATTCACTTTGTGCTAAGTAAACCATATTACCATCTTTATCTTCTCCTACATTTGCCTGCTTAAACCGTGCAAAATCTTCCAGCTTTTTGGGGTCACCTGTCAGCCAGCAGGCCTTATAAAAAGGAAGGCTGTTAAACTGAACAGAAGCTCCATACTCATGCAGCAAACGATATTGAATAACTTCAAACTGCAGTTCGCCAACACAACCGATAATCTTTTTGTTTCCGCCAAATTGTGTGAATAACTGTGCTACACCTTCGTCAGTTAATTGTATCAAACCTTTTTCAAGTTGCTTTGTTTTTAATGGATCTTTATTTACAACTTCTTTAAAGATTTCAGGAGAGAAAGTAGGAATTCCGGTAAAATAAAAATCTTCTCCTTCTGTCAAAGTATCGCCTATCTTAAAGTTTCCGGTATCAAATAATCCAACCACATCTCCGGGAAATGCTTCATCCACTACTTCTTTATCACGGGCCAAAAAAGAATAAGGGTTACTGAAACGTACCTCTTTATCTATCCGGACATGATGAAAATATTTATTGCGCTCGAACTTTCCGCTGCAGACCCGCAGGAAAGCAATCCGGTCACGATGTTTCGGGTCGAGGTTTGCATGTATTTTAAAGATAAAACCGCTGAATTTTGGGTCGGCCACATTTACGGCTCTTACATTTGTATCTCTGTCTCTTGGAGTAGGCGCAATGCGGATAAATGTATCAAGCAGCTCACGAACACCAAAATTATTAACAGCGCTTCCAAAAAAGACAGGCGCTATCTTTCCGGAGAGGTAATCATTTGTATTCAGTTCGCCATACACGCCATCTATCAATTCCACGTCTTCGCGCAGGGTAGCGGCATCACGTTCACCAATTTTCTCATCCAGTATTTTATCATTGAGGTCACTGATTTCAACTGTATTTTCATCTGATCCTTTGGTACTTGCAGCAAATAATACCAGGTTTTTATCATGCAGGTTGTATACGCCCTTAAAATCTTTGCCCTGGTTAATCGGCCACGTCATCGGGTGAAGCGATATTTTTAATTCATTTTCGATTTCTTCCAGCAAATCGAAACGATTTTTACCGTCGCGGTCCATTTTATTTATAAACACAATTACCGGTGTATCTCTCATGCTGCAGACTTCCATCAGGCGGCGTGTTTGTTCCTCTACGCCGTTTACACTGTCTACTACCAGCACCACACTGTCTACTGCAGTAAGTGTGCGATAGGTATCTTCTGCAAAATCTTTGTGACCGGGTGTGTCGAGCAGGTTTATAAGCATTCCTTTGTATTCAAAGCTCATAACCGAAGTTGCTACCGATATGCCACGCTGCCTTTCAATCTCCATAAAGTCGCTGGTAGCGTGCTTTTTTATTTTATTGCTTTTAACCGCTCCTGCGGTTTGTATTGCGCCGCCAAATAATAAAAACTTTTCTGTCAGTGTAGTCTTTCCAGCATCGGGGTGACTGATTATGGCAAATGTTTTGCGGCGGTTTATTTCTTTTTCGTACTTCATTTTTTTAAAGGTAAAAGGTTTATGTAAAACAATTATATAAACTATTGTTATTGAGTTTTCAGGAGTAAGAAATATAGTAAGCTGTATAAAAAATCATTAACTTGCATAAAGAAAAATTAATAGTATGTCATTTAAATTTTTTAGAACTGCTCCCGTAATAAAAAGTGACACTGTTTTAAAGCTCGAGCGAATTGGCAAGACTACCGATCTTTTACAAGCTATTGAAGCAGAAAGAAAGAACCCCTTGTCTCACATAGGCGCATCTTTCGACGGGCTGATAACTGTGGAGCGTGTCGGGGCCTACAACATAAACAAAGGAAGATGAGTCTTGTATGAATTTTGCCCTGGCGACACTTACTCTTCTCGTTATTTTATACCCCGGCTTTTTGTTCAGGCGCTTTTATTTTACAGAAGAATTTTCGAGAGAATATTTTAAGCAAAGCATTCCTGACCTTATTTTCTCCAGCATTCTCCCTGCCTTTTTCATTCACATTATAGGCTATTTTCTTTTTATCAAAGGAAGAACGCAAATAGACGTTCTAACAATCGGTACGCTATTAAGCGGCACGAGCGATGCTGACAAAGTAACCCGTGCTTTTAAAGCAGTGTACGAAGAGTCACCTTTTATAATAAAATATTTTGCAGGTGTAAGTGTTGCAGGCGCGATAGCAGGACTTCTTACAAAGCTCACGGTGCGTAAGCTGAAGCTTGACAGAAAAATAAAGCTTTTCAGGTTTCAAAACGAATGGCATTACATCTTTAGCGGAGAGATACTTGACTTTCCTAAAGTCCCAGGAAATGCAGAAGACATAGACTGCAGCTACGTAGATGCACTTGTAAAAACAGATGAAGGAACGGTAATATATACAGGCTTGCTTGCGGATTATATTTTAACAAAAGAAGGCGGCATTGATCGCATCTATCTGACAGACGTAAAAAGACGTTTTTTAAAAGATGATATTATTAAAGCTCACAATGCAGCAACAGAACAAAAAAATGAAGAAGATAAACGGTATTATTATTTACCAGGCCAGTTTTTTATTATTCCTTATAACCTGGTAATAAACCTTCACATTACTTATTATAAAATTAAGGACACACAGAATTTAAAAGAGATGATAAAAGATGTGAAAATTGATGATTGATAATTTTTTTATAACTGCCAAACAGGTATGAGATATTTTTGTGTTACTCCCTCCTGGCATAGCAAAAGTTATTAAGCGTTTTTTATAATTTTTATATTTATTGTATTGCAGAAATTTATTCCTTAAGCCAATAAGGTTTTTTGCTAAAATGAAAAAAGGATAATACAACAATCCGATTTCTTTTTTCGTCTATGTAGTAATGTATGCTATAAGGAAAACGCTTACAGGAAGAACTTCTTATAACATCATATTCAACAGAAGCAAAAAAAGGATTATTTCTTATTTTATTTTGAAGAATAGTTATATCGTCAGTGAGATATTTTCCTAATCCTTTCTGCTGTTTATTATACCACTCTGCTGCTTCTTTTATTTCCTGCTTTGCAATATGAGAATAAACTATCCGGTAACTTTTATTACTCATTACCAGCATCATTTAGCATAGATAAGACTTCATCTTCTGAAACAACATCGTCAGGGTTGCTTTTATACACGTCGAGTCTTTTTAAAGTTTCATTCTTTTGCCATTCAGGAATATTGGTTATTATTTCAATAGCCTCCTCCTGCTGCAGTTTCATCATTGCATCGTTTGCGTATTCCTTTTTTATTCTTATTTGATATATTATATCTTCCAAGGGTTACTGTTTCAATAAAATTATATATTATTATGTTACCCTGCAAAACTCAACTCGAATTATTGCATCTGTGGTTACCTGTCCAACTGTTAAATCCATCTACCCCCTGCTATAATTAGGTGCTTCCTTTGTTATTACTACATCATGCACATGACTTTCGCGCATGCCGGCATTGGAGATCGTTACAAAGCGTGCCTTTTGTAATTCCTCTATTGTCTGTGCTCCGCAATAACCCATTCCTGCACGTAAACCGCCTGTAAACTGGTACACCACTTCACTTACATGTCCTTTATAGGATATTCTTCCTTCAATCCCTTCAGGTACGTATTTTTTTATGTCTTCTTCCACATCCTGAAAGTAACGGTCGCCGCTGCCTTCCACCATTGCTCCTAAAGAGCCCATGCCTCGGTATTCTTTAAACTGTCTTCCTTCATAAAAAATAGTTTCTCCGGGGCTTTCTTCGGTTCCGGCAAATATGCTTCCCATCATTACTGCGTTTGCTCCGGCGGCAAGGGCTTTCACCATGTCTCCGGTATACCTGATTCCTCCATCTGCAATCAGGGGAATGTTTGTTCCCTTAAGTGCATTTGCAGCTTCCATAACTGCTGTAAGCTGCGGCATGCCAATACCGGCAACTATACGCGTTGTACAAATAGATCCGGGGCCAATGCCTACTTTTACTGCATCTGCTCCTGCTTCGGCAAGCGCTTTTGCTCCTTCCGCCGTTCCGACATTACCCGCGATTACCTGCAGATCTTTGAAGTTGCTTTTCAGGCTTTTCAAAGCGTCTATCACTCCTCTGCTATGACCGTGAGCACTATCGAGCGTTACAACGTCAACTGAAAGATTTTGCAGAGCAGCCGCACGGTCAAGCATATCTTTTGTGATGCCCAATGCTGCGCCTACCATGAGTCTTCCAAAAGTATCTTTGCCGGCATTTGGAAAGTTCCGTAATTGTAAAATATCTCTGAATGTTATCAATCCGACCAATGTTCCGCTTTGGTCTACAACCGGGAGTTTTTCAACTTTATGCTGGCGAAGAATTATTTCTGCCTGCCTCAGATCTGTTCCTTCCGGCGCAACGACAAGATTGTCTTTTGTCATTAATTCACTGACTTTGCGTTGCTTATTATTTTCAAAACGCAGGTCTCGGTTGGTAAGAATACCGACCAGTTTGTTAGCATTGTCAACAATGGGAATTCCACCTATTTTGTTTTCCCGCATCAGTCTCAAGGCATCTCCAAGGGTAGCATCTGCTGTTAGTGTAATTGGGTCTATAATCATAGCACTTTCACTTCGTTTTACCTTACGCACCTGTTCTGCCTGTTGGTCTATGCTCATGTTTTTATGCAGAATGCCTATGCCTCCTTCCCTTGCAAGCGCAATAGCGAGTGCGGCCTCAGTCACGGTATCCATTGCGGCAGAAAGCATTGGTATTTTCATCGGTATACTTCTGGTAAGCTGAGTGGTTATATCTGCATCACGGGGCAATACCTCGCTATAACCGGGCACGAGTAAAACATCGTCGAAGGTTAAGCCTTCACCAAAAAATCTTGATAAAACAGCATTATCGCCGGAGGAAGTGGAGTTTGTTGCCATGGGCAAAGATAAATACAGAACCATGATTTTTCTGATTTTTTAAGATTATTATCAGAAATTTTATAACCTTGTCTTAATTGACTTAGTTACTAACTGTCTTATTTAATTAACTTGCCTCCCTTGTTTAAAAATGTTTATTTGAAAAAATATTCTTCTTTAGTATTAAGTCTTGTTTCAGGTTTATTGCTTGTAAGCGCGTGGCCGGTTTCTCCTTTTACATTTCTTATTTTTGCCGCCTGGGTTCCGTTGTTGTTTATAGCAGATCATGAAACCAACCGTATCCGTTTTTTTCTTTTTGCTTTGCTCTCCATGTTTATCTGGAATGCCGGAACGACCTGGTGGATTTGGAATTCTACTCCGCCAGGCGCGATTGCCGCTATCGTAGCTAACAGCTTTTTAATGAGCATTCCGCTTTGGGGATATCATATTTTTAAAACCAAATATGGCAGTAATACCGGGCTTGTAAGCTTCATTGTATTCTGGTTGAGTTTTGAGTATATACATCTTAACTGGCAATTAAGCTGGCCATGGTTGACATTAGGAAATGTATTCGCCACTCATACAAGCTGGGTGCAATGGTACGAGTTTACAGGTTCTTCAGGGGGAAGCTTGTGGGTGCTTTTGTCTAATGTATTTGTTTTTTTATTATTGAAGAAAAAGAACAGTAATTCACGTTTATCAATAATTATCGCCACAGTCGCAATATTATTCATACCTGTTGCCTTATCTTATTTTGTACATCTCAAGACTGATATAAAGTCTAAGGGAGTAACAAATGTTGTAATCGTTCAGCCTAATATTGATCCTTATAGTGAGAAATTTGATGTTGCTTCAACCAAAGGACAAATTGAAAAGCTTATCCATTTATCTGAGAAAAACATTGATAATAATACGCGTCTTGTTCTTTGGCCTGAAACTGCTTTGCCAGTTCAAGTATGGCAAGACCAGGTACAACAAAACTTGTCTTATAAACCTGTTTTTGATTTTGTTAACCGTCATCCCAACCTTACACTTCAGACAGGCATTGAAACTTTAAAAAATTACGGAACAGAAAAAGCTACCAATACTGCAAGAAAAAACGAATCTGACGGTACTTATTATGATGCATTTAATGCGGCTATTATTATAAAAGCAAATGAACCACTTCAATTTTATAACAAAAGCAAATTAGTGCCGGGCGTAGAAACTCTGCCCGATTTTCTGCTTTGGCTCGGGCCGGTATTTGAAAAATTCGGCGGGACAGCAGGCGGATACGGGCATGATAAAGAAGCGATTGCTTTTAAGGTTGCCGGAAATCCGTATATAACAGCTCCCATTATTTGTTATGAAAGTATTTATGGCGAATACATTACAAAGTATATAAAAAAAGGAGCAAACCTGCTTACTATTATGACAAACGATGGCTGGTGGGCTAATACTGCGGAGCACAAACAGCATTTAAACTATGCCAGGCTTCGGGCTGTTGAAACACGCAAATGGATTGCGAGAAGCGCAAATACAGGTGTTTCGGCAGTAATAAACAGCAACGGAGATATTGCAGAGGCAAGACGGTGGGATGAAGCTGCTGCTATTAAGTACAGCATACCGGCCGTTGCAGGTGAAACTTTTTTTGTACGAAACGGAGAAGTTATTTTTAAACTTGCATTGTTTTTAACAATTGTGCTGCTCTGCTATCATTTTTTTTCCATGATTAAAAAAAGGTTTATGTGAATAAAGAAAAAAAACAGGTAATTTATTATTTTAAAGAGAACTTTAAAGACACTTTTTTTAATTAAAATTGCAACATCACTCTCCTTTGGATATAGTATGAAGGAATAATAAATCGCGCTTTATAGCTTTGACAGAATCAATTTAAAAATTATGACCAGGAATTTGTTATTAATTGCAATAGGCAGCGCAGCAGGCGGAGTTGCCCGGTTTTTATGCCAGCAGTTTGTGCAAAAGCATTATCCTGCTTCTATTCCTTTAGGTACCTTAAGCGTTAACATTATCGGCTGTTTTATTATCGGCATTATATATGGTCTTGCAGTGAAAGGTAATATTCTTTCTATCGAATTGAGATTATTAGCAGCAGCAGGCTTCTGCGGAGGATATACTACTTTTTCTTCTTTTGCTTATGAAAACATTATTCTGCTGCAGGATGGGAAATTTTTTTATGCCGCCTTATATATTTCGCTAAGCTTGCTTGTTGGGTTTGCCGCGGTATACGGTGGTATGTCATTAACTAAATTAATGTAACCCTGTGTTAGAAAAGAACAAAGATGCTAAACTGCATCAAATATTTTATAGTGGCATTGAGATTTATATAATTCAGGTTCATATTGATTGCATTATCTGCAGACTTTCTTTTTTTATTTCCTCAGGTATATTGGGATTATTTTTTAATGCCTGCTGCAAAAATAACTTGGCTGTTGCTTTTTCACCTGCTTTGGCATAAATTAATCCTGCATGACACAACAAGACTGGATTTTTGCAATTTGTTTTTAAAGCTGCTTTTATATAGGGAAGTGCTTTATCTGCTTTATTCTGGTTATAATAAACCCAGGCAACCGTTTCATTAGCATCAATATTATCGGGGCGGCGGTTGTATTCGGCAAGGGCATGGGTTAATGCTTTATCATTGTCATTTACTTTTAAATAAGCATAGGCTAATTCCCTGTCTGAATAGTGACCTATATTATCATTAGTCAACCCGGCTTTAGAGTCTTTATTCATATTATCTATAACTGCTTTTGCAACAATTCTACTCTTATTATTTTGACCGGCTAATTTATATACATCTGCTAATTCTTCTTTAAATACATTATCACTTACAAGAGAATCAGCTTTTAAATAATAATTGATTGCTTTTGTATAGTCTTTGTTTGCAGTGGCAATGTGAGCAATGCCCGCTAAAGCATACGCATAATCAGGCCGTTCGTTCATTGCAATAGCATAGTGCATTTCAGCATTTTTAAGATCACCGGTGTTTTCATACAAATGACCTAACTGAATTCTTGCCCATTCGGTTCCTTCATCTCCCGGTACGCCGGCATCAACAGCTAATTTCATGGCTTCGATAGCGCCGGGATAATCGCCATGAATCTCACGCAAATAAGATATCCTGGAATAAGATCTTAAATCAGGACGGATGGAAACCATTTTTTCAGCATTGTTCACAGCTTCTGTATAATTTCCCATTTCTACATCACCATCTAAAAGAATTCCATAAATAAATGCATTGTATGGATTAATAGTTTTTGCTTTTTCAGCTACAGCCAATCCATCAGCAAAATGATGTTGTGACAGATAAATAAGGGCTTTATAAGTAAGCGCATTAAAGTTTTCAGGTTCTTTTTTTAATACCGCATTTAGCTGTTGCATAGCCGCCATGTCATAATATATATAATTACCTGTAATTCTTGCTTCCTGAATATAGAGCGTTGTTAAAGCAAGCCTTGACTTGTTATCCTCCGGATTTTCCTCAATAATCCTTGAAAGGCTTTCTGCTTTGGCCCGTGTTTTTATGTATTCACCTTTCTGTGCAAGAGATCCTTTTCTTTCCAGTAATTCGTATGATATTTCTGCCTGCTTTTTATTCTTTATCAATATAAAGCTTATTGCTGCAATGAATAAAATAAGGATAAAAGGGTATAAGTATTTTTTATTCATAATTAAAAGATTGTCATTAACGTGAAAAAAATAAATAAAAAAGCCCGCAGCTTTTATACTGCGGACTCATTATCTGTTTCAGACTATTGTTTTACCAAACGGATAGATTGTTTTAATAATCCATCTTTACTTATTGATATAAAATAGGCTCCCTGTACTAAAGATGCAGCATTCCATTGAATGGTATGCGTTCCGGCATCTTCCCTGGCGTCTGTTAAGACTTTCAGTGGTTTACCGGATACATCAAATACAGAAATTTTAACCCTCGAAGCTTTGTCTAACCTGTATGATATTGTGTTTGTATTTACAACAGGATTAGGAGTTGAGCTGGCAACTATTTCGGGGCTGGAAAGACCTAACTCACTTTTATCTGCAAACGTATTTACAGTACTAACAGTAGACCTGGCCATTGTTTGAGACAAATTACAATTACAATTATGCTTACCAGACCATGGTAATTGCTCAAACGGAAACTTATCTCTTAAAGTTGTATCATTATGATCAACACCTGTATGATATTGCAATACGCCGACCAAAGCTTCTGTAGCAAGGCTTCCTCCTGCTTTGTAATCATCGTAAGGCAAACCAATGGCAGCCAGCACAACACCACTTACAGCCTGCAGTTCTATTCTTATTACATCATCTTCCAGCCTTCTTCCGTTAGGAAAGCCATCCATGTTTGGAATATCCTGCAGTTTTGCAGAAGTATTGAAACGTGGATCAGTTAATCCTAATACAGCAGCCTGAACCAGGCCTAAGGAACTGAAATCCTTACTGTCGCGAGGTGTTGCAGGAACAGCCATATTCAAACGTAACATATCTCCTATTACCGGAAGAAAATTATTTATAAAAGGTTTACCTGCTGCTAATGGATTTCCTCCTTTACCTGTAGCTAACTGATAAGGACGCATGTTAGGAACACCGGTATTAAATATAGGCCAGATATCTACAGAACGCGGAGATGCTGCTTTGGGTAATAACAAAGCGCCAAAGGCATTTTCAGCTAAGGCAGTTCCATTAAGAGCTGCATTGCCTTTTAAACCAAACAATCCATCCTGACCATTTCCAAAACCATACGTTCCTAATGATTTCTTTTGGATACGTAAGGGTTTTAAAGCAGGAACTGCTGTACCGAATTTCGCATCATCCATATACAATGCCAGTTCAGGATTGTAAAAATAATTTCCGAAAGTTTTAATTTGTTCAGTTGCATCCTGGTAAGGAGTCAGGCTGTTATACAAATCTTTAACTCCAAACGGATCAATAGCCTCATTAGTTAAAGGCATACCTAACCTCGAAACCTGGACCCAATCACCATGAAATGACTCCTGGCCAGGACCATTTTCATTTAACACTTTAATTTTTTGCCTGCTTGATGAAGCCCAGACACCAATTACGTAATCAGGATCTAAGATGTTTTTTCTTTGTTCATCATCTTTATGATCCTTCTGCAAAGTTGTTATAGGAATTTCCAATGCAATGGTTGATACGTTTTTGCATTGAAGATGATCCTGGGGATGTGTGCCGTCTGTTCTTGGCGCGTCTCCCAAGTCAAAAATTCCACCTAAGTCTGCGAAAAAAGGATCGTCTACAGGACCTGCAAAAACAGCTTCGCCTGTGCTTGGGTGCATGATAGCATTGTGAAAAAACTCATGATAATCAGCAGCTCCCAAACCGACTTTAGACTCTATAGAGCGCGGGCCGATATTGGGCGGAGGCACAAGACCATTTGTGATAAGTGTTTTCCAGCTTCCATTTGAATATCTTTCCAGAGTGTAAGTGTCCTTTTGATTCTCTTTTCCTAATCTCTCATGAAAAAAGGTAGTAGGATCTTCGTTTACCTTCTTAAAAGTAAAGCGGTAAGTAATATCATCACCCTTTGTGGCAGCGTTATTCTTTATGTGTATCTCATAACGAATATGTTCTCCAAAGTTTGCATAATTAGGTCCATCATCAGGTAATTGACCAGGGATGTAGTTAGCGATGATAATAACTTTGTCGTCGTGGTTAGGACTGCGAAAGGCGTAGACATCGGTGTTGTCAGCCAGGGGATCATACGCAATCATTGGCGCTTCCCGGTGACTTGAAGACATCATAATAACAGAGAAAACAGGCAGGCATAATGTTGCTAATGACCATTTAAGCCCTGTACGGGTAAATAATTTTTTTTTCATTTTAAAATGTTTTTAGTAATAAAATAGAGAAACAATCAGAAATTAGTTTTCTAAGAGGAATATTAAATGGATTAAAGTTTAATAGAATTAAACCCGGAGTATAAACAGGATTTGTTGGAACAGATGTATTAACGAGAAATTTTGTTAAAAGGTTTTTAGAAAGATTATTATTTTTTTTCTTCTCCTCATAAGCTTTTTTACAATCGCTCATACTTATATCAGAACTTTGATGATTATTTTTTATAGTATTATTAAGATGCAGAGAAGCAGTAAGTGCAAGCGGATCGAAAGTTGAGATGGAACTGAATATAATGTGAAAGCCGCATTAACCCGGAAAATAAAAAGTAAATAAAATAAACTTCTATGGATACTTTCATCTCAATCTTAAGAGGCATTAATGTAAGCGGGCAAAAGAAAATTGTAATGGCCGATTTAAAAACGCTGTATGAAAATCTGGGATTTATAGATGTTGTAACTTATATCCAAAGTGGAAACGTAATTTTTAAAACTGACAAAAATACGCGGGATACAGAACTTGCTTCAAAGATTGAGCAGGCAATTTTTACGAACTATAATTTCAATGTTCCCGTAATTACCAGGACTGCTAAAGAAGTGGCTGATATCATTTCCGCTAACCCGTTTCTTACAAATAAAGAAATAAACCCGGAAAAACTTCACGTTACCTTTCTCTCAGACTTTCCAAAACAGGCAAATCACGAAAGCATAAAAGACCTGGAGTATTTACCGGACAGGTTTACTATAATTGGTAAAGAGGTTTTTTTATATTGCCCTGATAATTATGGTGAAACCAAATTATCTAATAAATTCTTTGAAAGCAAGCTTAAAGTTTCTGCCACCACCAGAAACTGGAAAACGGTTAATAGATTGTTTGAAATAGCAGTTAACACACTTAAACCAGCGCAGGCATAATCTTACCTCCCTTATTGCATTATAAAAAAACCACCGGCTCTTTTATTAACCAATGGCTTCTTTATATTTTAGCTTCTTACCCATTGCTGCCGTTGCAGGTCATAAAACACTGCAACGGTAAGCTGCAATACTAAAACGGGCACAGAATTTTTAATTGTAAACGTATCTAAGGACAAGATAACTTGTCAACTCATTTTAGGGCTTTTATCAATCATAGCTGCCAACTAAAAATTCATCAACTTTTGCTGCACATTGTCTTCCTTCATTTATTGCCCAAACTACAAGCGACTGGCCGCGCCGCATGTCACCTGCAGAAAAAACTTTTTGAATATTGGTCTGATATGATTTCTCGGTAGCTTTTACATTGCCTCTTTCATCAAGCTCTACCCCAAGCTCATTAAGCACATTTTGCTGGGGATGCAAAAAACCCATTGCAAGCAGGGCAGTTTCGCAGGGAATTTCACGTTCACTTCCTGGTACTTCAACAAATTGGGACGGTCTTCCATCTGCTGTAAGCTTCCATTCGAGATCCACAATTTTCAAAGCTTTTAAATGTCCGTTTTCGTCTCCGATAAATTCTTTTGTAGACACAGCCCATTTTCTGTCTGCTCCTTCTTCATGAGACGAAGTAGTTTTTAAAACCATCGGGTAGGTCGGCCAGGGCATATAAATGTTGCGTGTGTCAGGCGGTTGGGGCAGCAGCTCAAACTGCGTAACTGAAATCGCACCGTGCCTGTTAGACGTTCCCACACAGTCACTGCCTGTATCGCCTCCGCCTATCACCACAACGTTTTTTCCGGCAGCGGTAAAATTACTTTCAACAGGTTTATTGCTTACTCTCTTATTTTGCAATTTTAAAAAGTCCATTGCATAAGCGACTCCTTTGAGATCTCTTCCGGGTATCTTTAAATCTCTGGGAATAGTGGATCCGCCAGCCAATACTATTGCGTGATTTGTTCTTAAAAGATCGTTTATATTAATGTTTACCCCAACCTCAGCATTGCATTTGAATATCACCCCTTCTTCTTCCATCAATCTCAAACGCCTGTCTATCACCCATTTTTCAAGCTTAAAATCAGGAATGCCATAACGAAGTAATCCGCCGGGCGCATCATCTCTTTCATAAACAGTAACGGTGTGACCTGCATAATTCAATTGAGCTGCGGCAGCCATGCCAGCGGGACCGGAACCTACAACTGCAACTTTTTTACCCGTTCTTACAATACCTTTAAAAGGCTGTACATATCCCTTTTGAAAAGCAATCTCGATGATATGCTTCTCGATTTCCTCTATTGTTATCGCCGGCTGGTTTATGCCAAGCACACAAGAACTTTCACAAGGCGCGGGACAAATCCTGCCGGTAAATTCAGGAAAATTATTGGTGGCAGAAAGAATTTCATAAGCTTCTCTCCAGTTTTTGCGGTAAACAGCATCATTAAAATCAGGTATCAGATTGCCTAACGGGCAACCGTTGTGACAAAAAGGAACGCCGCAATCCATGCAACGTGCTGCCTGGTGGTTTAATTTTTCCTCTTCATAAAGGTGCACAAACTCATGAAAATCATGCACTCTTTCCTGAACTGGTCTTTTCTTTGGAAGCTCTCTCGTAAATTCTAAAAAACCTGTTGGCTTTCCCATATTCTTGTTTTACTGATATTATTCTGTAACGAGCCTTTTTTTCACTTATCAGCTCTTTAATTAATTAATAGGATATTTAATCTCATAAAAACATAAGCACATAGTAAAGCAGAAAGCTGTATATGAATAAATATACTTCCATTGTGCCTAAGTGTAAAACTTTTTTTATTTATTTGCCACACGAGGCATAACAATGCTGGTTATAGATATAGAGTTGGTTTAAAAATTATTATTATCAATTTTTTCAACCTGCTTATGCTGTATCTCTGCCAGCGCCTTTTTATAATCTTTTGGAAATACTTTGATAAAATTCTTTAACTGGTTATCAAAATCGTTCAGCACAAATTTTGCTACACTGCTGTCCGTATATTTATAATGATTTTCAATCATTTCTCTCAGTTCTTCTGTATCTTCTTCCTGCACAGGATCCAGGTCAACCATTTCTTTGTTGCAGAGGGTAGTGAACATTGCTTTTACATCATAAACATAAGCTATTCCGCCACTCATTCCTGCTGCAAAATTTCTTCCTGTATCACCTAACACCACTACGCGGCCTGCAGTCATATATTCACATCCGTGATCGCCCACACCTTCTACAACAGCTTTAACGCCTGAGTTTCGAACACCAAAACGTTCGCCGGCTTTGCCTCTGATGTAAGCTGTTCCTGAAGTGCCTCCATAGAAAGCCACATTGCCAATAATGATATTGTCTTCCGGGACAAAAGTTGCCTGTTTTGAAGGATATACAATAAGCTTAGCACCGGATAATCCTTTTCCGAAGTGATCGTTTGCGTCACCCTCCAGCTCGAGCGTTACACCGTTTGTGTTAAAGGCGCCAAAGCTTTGGCCTGCTGTACCGGTAAATTTAAAATGAATACTGTCTTCCGGCAGACCCGCAGCCTTGAAGCGCTTAGAAATTTCGTTGGAAACAATAGTACCCGCCGTTCTGTCTGTATTTCTTATTTTAAAAGATTTATACACTTTTTCTCCATTCAGCAAAGCTGATTGTGCAGCTTCAAGTAATTTCCAATCAAGCACGTTATCAAGGCCATGATCCTGCTCTTCCTGCTTGTATAAGCCTGTTTCTGCACTTGCAGGTTCTTTGTATAAAATTTTAGATAAATCTAATTTACCATATTTCCAGTGGGTAACATCACTCTTTTGTTCAAGGCAATCTGACTGGCCAACCATTTCTTCCACGGTTCTGAAACCAAGTTCAGCCATTATTTCTCTTAATTCCTGTGTGATGAATTTAAAGAAATTAATCACATGCTCTGCTTCGCCTGTAAAGCGTTTTCTTAGTTCCGCATCTTGTGTAGCAACGCCAACCGGGCAGGTATTTAAATGACATTTACGCATCATAATACAACCTTCTACAATCAGCGCTGCCGTTGCAACACCCCATTCTTCGGCACCCAATAAAGTTGCAATCGCGATATCTCTGCCGGTTTTTAACTGGCCGTCTGTCTGTACAACTACACGGCTGCGCAGTTTATTTTTTACTAATGTTTGGTGTGTTTCTGCCAATCCCAACTCCCACGGCAGCCCGGCATGTTTGATTGATGTAACAGGTGAAGCGCCTGTGCCGCCGTCGTGACCTGAGATTAATATTGAGTCTGCTTTAGCTTTCGCAACACCGGCAGCTATTGTACCAACGCCTGCCTTTGATACAAGCTTTACGCTTATTCTTGCAGCGCGGTTTGCATTTTTTAAATCAAAAATTAACTGGGCTAAATCCTCGATAGAATAGATGTCGTGATGCGGAGGTGGTGAAATTAATCCGACGCCTGGTGTAGCATGGCGAACTCTTCCGATCCAATCGTCTACTTTATGTCCTGGTAATTGACCACCTTCTCCTGGCTTAGCGCCCTGGGCCATTTTTATCTGCAGCTCCTCTGCCATTGTCAGGTAGTAGCTTGTAACGCCAAATCTTGCGGAAGCTACCTGTTTGATAGCAGATTTTAAAGAGTCGCCATTTGGTAAAGTTTCATATCTCATTTCATCTTCACCACCTTCGCCTGTATTGCTTTTGCCGCCTAAGCGATTCATGGCAATTGCCAAAGTAGAATGGGCCTCATGAGAGATGGAACCGAAGCTCATGGCACCTGTAGCGAAGCGCTTGTAAATGTTTTCTGCCGGCTCTACTTCTTCAATTGAAATGGAGGATCGGTTAGGTTTGAAATGAAATAAGCTTCTTAATGTGCAGGCTTTTTCACTCTGCTCATTTATATGCCTTGAGTATTTTTTAAAAGTACTGTAATCGTTCATTTTGGTGGAATACTGAAGCAAATGAACAGTCTGGGGATTAAAAAGATGAAATTCACCATTTTTTCTCCATTCATATACGCCGCCTTCTGACAATCTTTCAAAAGGCTGTCTTTTCTTCTTAAATGCTACAAAATGTTTAGCCAGGGTTTCTTTCGCTATTTCATCCAACCCAATTCCTTCTATACGGGATGGTGCGCCTGTAAAATATTTATCAACAACTGATTTGTTTATACCAATTATTTCAAATATCTGTGCGCCCTGGTAAGATTGCAAAGTAGAAATACCCATTTTAGAAAAAACCTTCAACAAACCGTCATTAATAGACTTTATATAATTTTTAGTCAGTTGTTTATCATCAAGATTAGTGTCAATTTTGCCGCGCTGATTAAGATCGTGAATAGTTGCAAATGCCAGGTAAGGATTGATCGCGGTAGCGCCAAAACCAATTAAGCAGGCAAAATGATGCACTTCCCACAGATCGCCTGCTTCTACTACAATACCCACCTGTCCGCGACAACCTTTCCTAATGAGAAAATGATGAACAGCCGAAATGGCAAGCAAAGACGGAATGGGAGCATGCCCTGAGTCAATGGCGCGATCAGATAATATTAGTAGCTTATAACCATCTTCAACTGCATCCTGAGCGTACCGGCACAAGCGGTCGAGGCCTTTTTGTAAAGAACCCGGTTTGCCGTCTGCCCTGAAGTAAGCTTGCAAGGTTTTTCCATGAAACATGCCGGTATCAATACTGCGAATTTTTTCTAACTGGTGATTGGTAAGTAATGGCTGGTCTAAAGCAACACTGTGGCAGGCAAGCGGATCTTCAATCAGAATGTTGCCGTTGCTGCCGGCGAAGGTGGCAAGGGACATCACCAATTTTTCCCGGATAGGGTCAATAGGCGGATTGGTCACCTGGGCAAAAAGTTGTTTAAAATAACTGCTCAGATGTTGCGGACGGTCACTCAGGATAGCTAAAGGCACATCTGTTCCCATCGAACCGATAGGTTCTTTTGCATCCAGGGCCATTGGCGCAATAGTGGTCTCGACATCTTCGGTAGTATAACCAAAACTTTTCTGGTATTTAAAAATCTGGTCGTGCTCAAGATTGGTAAAAGAAACACGCGGCTCAGACAATTCACCCAGTCTTATTTTATATTTATTCAGCCATTCGCTGTATGGCTTTTGTGAACAAATTGTTTTCTTTAATTCGTCGTCGCTGATAATTTTACCGTTTTCGAGGTCTACAACAAACATTTTTCCCGGCTGCAATCTTCCTTTTTCTTTTACCATGGCAGGATCAACGGGAAGAACCCCGGTTTCAGAAGCCATAATAACCCTGTCGTCATGGGTAACAATATATCTTGATGGACGTAAACCATTTCTGTCAAGCGTAGCGCCTATTATTTTTCCATCGGTAAAAGAAATAGAAGCCGGGCCATCCCAAGGTGCCATAAAACTGGCGTGAAACTCGTAGAAAGATTTTTTTACGGGGTCCATCAGATCGTTTCCATCCCAGGCTTCCGGTATCAGCATCATCATAACGTGGGGAAGCGAACGACCGCTTAAAGTCAAAAGTTCGATAACGTTGTCCAGGCATGCAGAATCTGACTGGCCCGGAGTAATTACCGGCAAAATCATTTCCATTTCTTCCCGGGTAAAATAAGGAGAAGTAAAGCCCTTTTCACTGGTTTTAAGCCAGTTAAGATTTCCCTGTAAAGTATTTATTTCACCATTATGGGCCATGTACCTGAAAGGCTGGGCAAGTTTCCATGAAGGAAAAGTGTTGGTAGCAAACCTTGCATGTACCAGTGCGAAAGCAGAAACAACTCTTTTGTTGTTGAGATCAGGAAAAAAATTTCTTAACTGAGAACTTGTCAATTGTCCTTTGTAAATAACAGTTTTATATGAAAGAGAAGCGATATAAAATCCAATTTCATCTTTCTTAACAGAATTATTTATTGTATGACTGGCATAATTACGCAACACAAAAAGCTTTCTTTCAAAATCTTCAGGGCTGGTAATATAATCGGGACAGGCAATAAATACCTGCTCCATCTCAGGCTCTACGGATAAAGCAGATTGGCCGATGCCATTTCGGTTTACCGGCACTTTTCGGTAATGAAGAATTTCAAGGCCAAGGTTTTCGGCCGACCTGTTAAAGATATTTCTGCATTCCTCTCTTAGCGGCACATCTTGCGGAAAGAAAATAATGCCTGTAGCGTACCTTCCAAAAGGCGGCAGATGAACACCATTTTTTATACATTCATCAAAAAAGAATTCGTGCGGAGTCTGAAAAGTTATGCCGGCACCATCACCTGTATTGTTTTCGCAACCACATGCGCCGCGATGTTCCATATTTTCCAATACTGTTAAGGCATCAGAAATGGTCTGGTGAGATTTATTGTTTTTTGTATTGGCCACAAAACCGATACCGCAGGAGTCTTGCTCATATTCGGGGGAGTACAATCCTGTACCTGTCATAAAGCGAAAGGTTTAAAAATGTAAATAATTTTTAATTGAAGTACGCCAAAAAGTACTAATATATGCAATGGCAGGCAATCGTATAAAAAAATCAGTTATTGGAATAATCAATTCTCCTCTATAAAAAATCGTATCAATACTTACCTTTTTGTTTTATAAAGGTTTTTAATACTTTTCTTATAAATGGTATAATTATGTTTAAGGTTTCTCCGAAATATCATACGGCAATTCTATACTATCAAATTTAAATTTAATATTATCGAATAACCAATAATATTAATAATATTTTACAGTTATAAAGTTTAATAAAAATCCTTGAAACCCTTACTGCTGTTAAGTTTGGCTGTAAATAAATTACGATGTCCAAGTTTTATGACAGCAGCCTTAAAACGTATACTTTCAAAAGCAAATAAATTAAGTAATAAAAGTAAGAAAGATATAAAACGTTTGTGTAAAAAAAAGCGGGAAAAATAGAAAAGAAGACAAAATATTAGAAACTATTAAATCTCTCGATAATCACACAATGGAAAAACAGGAAGTTTCTACTGTATAATTTGACTTGCTACAGACATTTGTACTGCTGATGTAAAACACCAATGCGTTATTTTTGCCGGCAATGTTACATTCACCGGAGATATTAAAAATAGCTGATCAAACCCTTGTTACTCAGGGAATGGATTTGCTTTATCACAAAGAGCAAAACATTCCTGGCTCTATTGAGTATTCCATCAGGCGTTATTACACACACCTTCCCCTGGCAGCCGAAGATATTGGTATGATGAAATATCATTACCACAGTAACGAACCAAATAAAAACTTTCTCGAATTAAGGTATTGTATTGTCGGCAACCGGTATTGTGAAGAGAAAAATTGCAGCAAATGCTTTGAGTTAGCGGACAATCGCCGGGGAAAAGTACATACAGCAGATGTTTTCACATTTCACTTTACGCATACATTTCTCAATCAATTTACCCAAAACATAAAATTAGACAACCGGAAAGATGAGGTATTAGCCTTTAAATATGCTGCATCTTTTACAAAAACTTTTCCTGTTTGCAATAGAAAACGAACGGTTTTGGACTCTCTGTTAACCCACAATTACAGCGGCAGCCTGGAGAATATTTTTGTAAATGCCAAGACTCACGAGCTTCTGTTGTATAGTCTTGAATGTCTTGCGGATGAAAAAGAAGAAGCTTTTTCGTGTAAATTTCTTGCCAATGACCTCGATCGGGAAAAGATTTTAAAAGCGCGGGAAGTATTGCTGCAGCACATCGGTGACCCGATCACTATTAAAGAATTAAGCCGGAAAGTGGCTATAAACGAATGTTATTTGAAGAAAGGTTTCAAAGAGATTTTTGGGACAACCATTTTTGATTTTTACCAGCAGCAACGCATGGAACATGCTAAGTATCTTTTGTACGAAAAAGGCCTGAGTGTCACGGACGTTTCTGCAATATTGGGTTATTCTTCGATTTCGCATTTTTCTACGGCTTTTAAAAAACATACCGGTTTAAAGCCTTGCGAGCTGTTGCTGCCGAGATAAGTAATAATTGAAATTTGTTGAAAGTGTTTGCTTAGGCTTTTTATTTTTTAGATTAGGTTATTTAAAATACTTTTTAAATTCGTGCTATGTATACTACTTATCATTTAAAGGAAGAAGAGTTGGATGAAGAGTTTCTTGAGTCGGTAAAAAAACTTTTTAAAAATAAAAGGCTGACTATTTCAGTGTCAGAAGAAATAGATGAAACTGCCTACTTATTAAATAGTTCTGCTAATTTAAAACGATTAAAAGAATCGGTAGGCCAAATAAAAAGCGGTCAAGTAAAAGAATTTAGTGATATTAAGGAAATCCAAAATCATTTAATGCCTTGAGAAAAATTTTTTTTTCAGAAAATTCATTTGGAGACATGTTATTTTGGTCAGTAACCGATTTAAAACTTCTGAAAAAAATATTTCAGCTAATTGAAGCAATCAGAAAAAATCTTTTTGAAGGCTTAGGTAAGCCGGAAGCATTAAAATATGATTATAAAGGATGGTGGAGCAGAAGAATTAATGAAGAGCACAGGCTGATTTATGAGATAACAGATATTGCAATTATTATACATAATGCCCGTTATCACTATAAATAGTTAGAGGTTAATTAAGCAGCATTACTTACTAAGAAAAATCTTAAGAAAAGCAAACAAACCACCTAACGTTGTAAGTATTGAACCTGTCCAAAAAATAAACATCCACTTAATCATATCTGCTTTTGATTCTGAAATTTTAAGTTCTAATCTTGCTGTGTCTTCCTTTGTAGACACTGTTAATTTTGTTATGTCCTCCTTTGTAGACGCTGTTAATTTTGCTATGTCCTCCTTTGTAGACGCTGTCAATTTTGCTATGTCCTCCCTGGTTGCGAGTACTTTTAAGTTTGCTTCGTTGTTTTCTTTTAGTTTTGAGTCTACAAAACCTACCAATGCTTCAGCTTCTTTTTCTCCCAACTTTTCTTTTAATATTTGAAATAATTGTATGTCAGTAGTTGTAATAACCATGAATGCAATTTAAGCAAGATTTTAAATTAACCTTTAAATTTAACTTATTTCCTCTAAACTTTCCTTTGCAGCTTTAATGGTTTCATCCAAATCTTCGTAAGAAAGTGCATTATTCAAAAACCAGCTTTCAAAAGCAGAAGGAGGCAAATAAATACCCCTGTTGAGCATCGAATGAAAAAACCTGCTGAAAAGATGATTATCAGCGGAAGCGGCACTTGCGAAATCAATAACCGGATGGTCGCTGAAGTGAACACTGATCATAGAGCCAAACTGGTTAATGACATGAGGTTGCCCCCATGCTTTTAAAACCTTGTCTAATCCGTGTCTCAGGTAGACTGTTTTTTCATCTAATTCTATATAAAAAGAGGGATTTTCTTTTAAAGTCTTTAAGGTTGTATAACCTGCAATCATAGCAATTGGGTTTCCGCTTAATGTTCCGGCCTGGTAAACGTTGCCGAGCGGTGCAATATGTTGCATTATTTCATGTTTTCCGCCAAAAGCGCCTACGGGCATTCCTCCGCCGATTACTTTTCCATAAGTTATAAGGTCTGCTTTTATACCTAATTTTTCCTGCGCTCCTCCCGGCGCTAATCTGAAGCCGGTCATTACTTCGTCTAAAATAAAAACAATACCTTCTTCATCACATATCTGTCTCAGACCTGCTAAAAATCCTTCTGCGGGTAAAATACAGCCCATATTTCCTGCTACCGGTTCTGCAATAATACAGGCTATTTCACCTTTATTTTCTGCGACCAGTGCTTTAACTTCTTCCAGATTATTATAAGAAGCAACCAAGGTATCGTTGGCAACGCCTGCTGTTATGCCGGGAACCTGCTGAATATTGAAAGTAGCCAAACCGCTGCCCGCTTTTACTAAAAAACTATCAGCATGACCATGATAATGACCTTCAAACTTAATAACCTTATTTCTTCCTGTGTAACCCCGCGCCAAACGTAAAGCACTCATACAGGCTTCCGTGCCGCTGCTCACCATTCTTATTAAATCAACATTTGGAACCATGCTGATAATCAGCTCCGCCATTTCAACTTCCAACTCTGTCGGCGCACCGTAAGAAGTTGAATAAACTGCCTTTTCCTGTATTGCCTTAACGACAGGTTCATAAGCGTGTCCTAATATCATTGGGCCCCACGAAGAAATATAATCTATATACTTGTTATTATCTGCGTCGTATAAATAAGCTCCTTTTGCTGTTTTTATAAATATCGGCGTTCCGCCTACGCTCTTGAATGCGCGTACAGGCGAGTTTACTCCGCCGGGAATAGTTTGCTGAGCCCGTTCGAATAGTTGTTTGCTTGTAGAAATATTCATTACTGCAGATCGTAGTTAAAACTGATAATTCTTTTTTTGGCAGATGCAATTCTTTTTAAATATTATTAACTTGTATTTGAGCGAAATATATTTTTATTTCAGGAAATTGTTAAAAAAAAAATCTTTAATTGTAATAGCGTCCTTATAAGCATCATTTGCATCACTTAAAGTAAGATCATCAAATGCGTCAGGATATCTTGGTGCAATTGCATAATCAGAAAGTCTTAGCGCAGGTTCGGTAATCTTGTTAAAGGAAGGATTGATTGCAATACATAAATTAAGTAGAGCCTGCAAATCGTGAATTTTGGGAAAGTGAATTTGACGGGAAACAAGATATGCTTTCATATATTTTTCAGCAGCTTGCTGTGCATGAAAGCAACAAGCATCAACAGGTATTTCAGATGAAGCTATGTTATTTTTAATTACCAACAGGTCATTCTCAGCTTTTCTAAACCATTTTTCAAATTCTTTCATAAACAAGCTTTCCTGTAGTAACAGCTTCTTTACCGATATTAAGCGTTTGCTGCAAGCCTTCCTGCAGCTCAAGCGGAGTGAATATAAAAATATCAAGTCCTGACTGAGGATATGTTTTTATACATTTTCTTACATCACGATTTCTTTCAATTTTTCTTTTCCTTGTGTTTTTTATAATGAAAAGGTCAATATCGCTATCCCCTGTTTGTTTTCCTGATGCATAAGAACCAAATAAATAAATTTTTTCAGGTTCATAGCCCAAAACAATTTCGTCAATCAATTTATTTATTTCAGCTTGCTGAAGCATATTCAAAATTAAACTTTATTCATCATTTATCCCAAAAGTCTCGCTGCATCCTTTGCAAAATAAGTCGCTATTAAATCTGCGCCTGCTCTTTTAAAAGCAGTCAATGTTTCAATAATGGCTTTTTCTTCATTTATCCAGCCCATTTTGGCTGCCGCTTTTATCATTGCATATTCACCGCTGATGTTATAGACACTTACCGGTACGTCAACTGCATTTTTAACTTCGCGAACAATATCAAGGTAGGGAAGACCGGGTTTTACCATAACTATATCCGCGCCTTCTTCTATGTCCATCAATGTTTCTTTAATAGCTTCCAAACGGTTGGCAAAATCCATCTGGTAAGTTTTTTTATCACCAAAACCAGGAGCGCTGTCAAGGGCATCTCTAAAAGGACCATAAAAACAGGAGGCGTACTTGGCACTGTATGCCATAATTCCAACTTTGTTAAATCCGTTTTCTTCCAACCCTTCTCTTATTGCTCCGATACGTCCATCCATCATGTCGCTTGGAGCTACCATGTCTACGCCAGCTTCTGCATGGCTTACGCTCATTTTTACCAAAGCCCCGACTGTCAGGTCATTAACAATTTCTCCGTTCTCTACTATTCCGTCGTGGCCATAAGATGAGTATGGGTCTAAAGCAACATCTGTCATTACATACATTTCGGGAACGGCATCTTTTATTGCTTTAATGCTTCTTTGCATCAAACCATCTTTATTCCATGCTTCTTTACCGGTATTATCTTTCAGTTCATCTTTGCATTTAATAAATAAAAGAACGCTTTTAATGCCCAGGCTCCAAAGTTCTTTTACTTCTTTAGTTGTTAAATCGAGGCTTCTGCGATAGTAATTGGGCATAGAAGCTATTTCCATCTGAAAATTTTCTCCTTCGTCTATAAATAAAGGAGCAATAAAATCATTGGGAGTAAGTAGTGTCTCTGCAATCAGCGAACGTATTGCCGGAGTCGCTCTTAATATTCTGTTTCTTTTTTGTAAATACATTGCTTTTTATTTTTTTTTAAACCACAAAGACACGAAGGGCACAAAGTAACACAAAGGCTTAATGTAACTTAGTGTTCTTTGTGCCTTTGTGGTTCCCTTTCTTCGGACAACCAGTCTCTCGGATGCAAGCAAGCTTGTAACAGTTTATCTTCTTCACTTCCCGGGTTGGGTTGATAATTATAATCAAACCTGACAGTAGGTGGCAAGCTCATTAAAATGCTTTCAATTCTTCCGTTTGTTTTTAAGCCAAATATTGTTCCCCTGTCATGCACAAGATTAAATTCTACATATCTGCCTCTTCTTATTTCCTGCCAATATTTGTGTTCTGCACTAAAAGGAGCATTTTTTCTTTTTTCTGCAATAGGAACATATGCATCAATAAATGCATAACCGCATGACTTCGCAAGGTTCATCCAAAAGTTTACGTCTCTATCTTCAGTGGGTCTTTTATAATCATAAAAAATTCCACCAATACCGCGTCGCTCCTTGTTGCGATGCCAGTTTACAAAATAGTTATCACATTCTGCCTTAAAGTTTGGATAAAAGGCTGTGTCGAAATCATCGCACACTTTTTTATATGTCTGGTGAAAATGTCTTGCGTCTTCTTCAAACAAATAATACGGCGTTAAATCTGTGCCGCCGCCAAACCATCTGTCTATAAAAACCCCATCCCGACCTTCCCCTTTTGGGGAAGGAGAAGAACCGTATAATTCAAACATTCGATAGTTAGCATGAACTGTTGGCACAAATGGATTGTATGGATGAATAACCAGTGAAAGGCCGCAGGCAAACCAACTTGCACCATCAATTTTTAGTTGGATTCGCATCGCATCTGTTACTTCTCCATATACGATGGAGGTATTTACACCGCCTTTTTCAAATACATTTCCGTTTGAAATTACCCGTGTCTTTCCGCCTCCGCCTTCTTCACGCTGCCACGCATCTTCAATAAACTTTGCTTTGCCATCACATTTTTCTAACGCATTGCAAATGTCATTTTGAAGCTGATGTATAAACGTTATCCAATTTTCTTTAATGTCCATATTATTTTATTGAGGCTCAAAAACACAAAAAATTTTTTGCCACAAAGACGCTGACTCAAAGCAACGCAAAGTTTTATCTGTATCTCACCTATCCCAAAAATCCCAAAAATCCCAATCATCCCAGTTCAGACATATTCCTTCACTGCTTCCACAAATGCCTTTGCATGGTCAACAGGCACGTTAGGTGTAATGCCGTGACCGAGATTGGCTATGTACTTTTGTGTGCCAAAGCTGTCAATCATTTCTTTTACCGCTTTTTTTATTTCGGGTATTGGTGCGAGCAATTTTGACGGGTCAAAATTTCCTTGCAAAGTTATCCGATTGCCTGTAAATTGTCTTGCCATTTCAGGCGAAATACACCAGTCTAAACCCAGTCCTGCAGCACTCGTTTTACTTAAATCTTCCAAAGCATACCATGTTCCTTTTGGAAAAAGTATGACTGGTGCGTCGTCTTTTAATGCGTCTGCAATCTGAACAAGATAAGGTTGCGCATACGTTTTAAAATCTGCCGGACTTAATGCACCGGCCCAACTGTCAAATACCTGTACGATGTCTGCGCCTGCTTTTACCTGTGCTTTTAAGTAGTTGATTGTTATATCTGTAATTTTTTGCAATAGCTGATGTGCAAGCTGTGGCTGTGTATAAGCAAACTGTTTGGCCTTATCCCAGGTTTTACTGCCTTTTCCTTCGACCATGTAACACAAAATTGTCCATGGTGCGCCTGCAAATCCAATGAGCGGAACCCGGCCGTTTAATTCTTTTTTAGTGAGAGATAAAGCCGCTGTTACATATTGTAAACTTTCTTCGACACCATCAGTTATTAAACAATCAATATCCTGCTGTGTTTTTATTACCTGCGGCAATGATGGACCTTTGCCTTCTTCCATCAATACTTCCAGGCCCATTGCTTGCGGAATTACCAATATGTCAGAAAAAATGATGGCGGCATCTACGCCCACCTGGTCAACAGGCTGCAGGGTTATCTCTGTTGCAAGTTCCGGTGTTTGCACTCTTGTAAAAAAATCGTATTTAGCTTTCAGCTTAAGATAATCGGGTAAATAACGGCCTGCCTGTCTCATCATCCAGACGGGCACACGTTCCGTTTTTTCTCCGCGAAGCGCTCTTAATATCAGATCATTTTTCAGTTCAGTCATTTGGGTAAGTTTGTTAAAACGAAGTAAGCTATTGCTTCCTCCGTCAATTTATCTTTAGCAGGAAAATCTGAAACAATTATTTTATTAGTACAATTCTTCTTAATTTCATTAGCAGTCGTATCTCCTATGGAGAACAAAACAGTATCTGCAGGAATACTGTTCATAGAAAAAAAACTTTTAACCGCACTCGGGCTAAAAAACAAAATACCATGATAAAGCTTATTGATTTTTACAGCTAATTCTTTCGTTTCGTAGACTGCCATTTCTTTAACACCTACATCCCTTTCCTGCAATTTTTCCGGCAGTTCATCTCTTCTTTGATTTCCACAGAAAAAAAATACTTTTTTTTCACTATTATCTATAATTGTTTCAGATAATTCTGATGCATTTTTTCCGGTTCCGGCAATTTTTATCAAGGTAAAATAATCTTTTAATAAAGATTGGGTAGCTGCTCCCATACAATAAATTTTCCAAACCGGTTGCAAGTTTGTTTTGCGTAAAATATCAATCACTGCTTCTGCGCCATTCATGCTGGTAAAAACTGCGGTAATGGATTGAGATGCTAATTCTATAATTTTTTCTGAAACAGCATTGTTTGTTATATTTTCTGTTTTTATGAAAGAAATACAATCGAGTATTATATGGTGTTTCAGAGCTTTATTTACAAGAGCTTTGTCTAATGGCCGGGTGCTTAGCAGCTCAATTTTTTTATCGTTCATGGTGAATGCTATCGGCGATTGCCTTTCCTCCTTTTGCTAAAATTTCAAGGGCTGCCGATTTGCCTGCATTTTCAGCGTCGTGCAGGCTGACAAACTTTTCTATATCCACTCTTTCGCTTCCGTCTACGGCAAAAATATTTCCTTTAAAGTAAAGTATCCCATTTCTGATTTGAGCCAAAGCGCTTATAGGAGTTGAACAGCCGCCCAATAATACTTTCAAAAAATCCTTTTCTGTTTTGGTGCATAATTCAGTTTCATTATCATTAAAATAATTGCTTGCTTCGTAAGAAAAAATATCTTCTTCACGGCAAACTACCACAATTGCCCCTTGGGCCGGTGCCGGCAACATCCAGTCGAGCTCAATAGATTTTTCAGGGCGTAAATCAATTCTCTCGAGGCCTGCCGCTGCAAAAATGGCTCCATCCCAGTCACTTTCTGCTACTTTTCGCAAACGGGTATTTACATTTCCCCTTAAATTTTCTACCTTATAATCAGGATAGCGGTTTAGCCATTGCGCCTTTCGGCGAATGCTGCTTGTAGCAACAGAGCCGCCAGCTTTTATTGGAGAAATAAGAGAATTACTATCCAACTGCAGTTTTTCAATAATCGATTCTTCTTTGTAAACAAATAAATCTTTATAAGAAGCTCTCTTTAAAACGGCTGACTGCACAAGACCTTTTGGCAATTGCGTAGGCACATCTTTCATGCTGTGAACCGCAAGGTCAATGCGGTTATTTAATAAAGCTATGTCAAGACTGCGGGTAAAAATTCCTTGTACGCCAATTTCGTACAACGGAGTTTGAAGGTCTATATCGCCTTCACTTTTTATATAAATGAGGTCTGATTCGTAACCCTGCAAAGCCAGCAAATCTTTTACCGTGTTTGCCTGCCACACTGCAAGTTGGCTTTCACGGGTTCCGATTCTTAAAACCTTGCTCTCCATCCTTAATTTCGATGAGTAGTTATAAAATCATTGATTGCTTCAATATAAGAGCAGCCGGGCTGGTGTTTGGAACGCATTTTTACCGCCAGATTTTTTATAACTTTTTGTATCGCCTGTACATTAACCGGCGCAAGAGAAGCAGTATCAGGTGTATAAGAAGCAGTGTAAGAAGACAAATATAGGTCGCAGCTATGCATATCGTGCAGCTTTTGCTTTACCGCTTTTATAAAAGGCACATTTTTACGCATTTCATTCCATTCTAAAAATTCTGTCAGGTGTTCAGCAATGATAACCTTCGCTTTAGGAATTTCGGCGACTCTTTTTTGCAACGTTTCATCTTTTAATTTTGATAATTGATCAACGTTTATCAATGTCACATTTGGCAGTTTCTGCGCTTCCTTTTCTACATTGGAAGGAATGGATAAATCAATGATAATTTTATTACCGGAATTTTCTAAATGAGACTTTAAGATGGCTGGTTCATTGCTGTTGGTTGCTACCAATATAATGTCTGAAGATTGTAAGTAAAAAGGTAATTCTTCAATACCTGCATACTGCAAATCTAATTCGGCAGCCAGCTCAATTGCCTTTTCTTCTGACCGGTTTATGAGCGTTATTTTTTTTGTATGCAGATAATCAACGAGGTTTTTACAAGTGTTTCGTCCAATCTTGCCTACACCCAACAGCAGAATATTTTTGTTGGCAATTTTACTTATATTCTTTTTAAGGTACTGTACTGCTGCAAAAGAAACCGAAACTGTTCCTCCGCTTAGTGCCGTCTGATTTTTTACAACTTTGGTTGACCGGATAACGCTGTTTACAAATCTTTCAGAAAAAGCGCTTATAAATCCACGTTGTTTAGCAAATTTTACTGCAGATTTTATCTGGCCTATTATTTCATAATCACCTAAAATCTGTGACTCCAAACCTGCGCCTACTTCAAAAAAATGCCGGATTGCATTTTTTCCTTGCTTAATGTAGCCTATTTGTTCAAAAGTTTCTTTGGTTCCAATGGTTTGTGTACAGAGAAGATGTATAAGTTGAGACGCATTATCAGCAAAGCCATAAATCTCAGTCCGGTTGCACGTAGAAAGAATGAAAAGTTCAGAAAAACCTAAAGAAGGCGCTAAATCTAATACCTTATTATATTGGTCGTTATTAACAGCAAATTGTCCTCTTGTTTCGGCTTCTGTCTTCTTATAATTTATTCCTGCTATAAAAAAATTTGAGATACTTTTCTGTCGGTCTGCTAACATTTGGCTGCATTGATTTCAGTACTGCAAAGGTAAATGCACGTAAACCAGCAACCCACTTTTACTGTCATGCGTTAGTCATAATTAAAAGTGATTTTAATCCTTTAAATAGGACGATTAATTTTTAGGAGGCTATAATCTTTCTGTTTTTTTGAAATGTATTAATGCAAATAACTTTTAGCAAAAAAAGAAATTATTTTAAAAAAAGAACAAACGTTTGTTAGTATGAAAAAAAGTTGTTTCTTTGCATCCGCTTGTTACAACAAGTTGGCCTCTGACGAATGTTTGCTTTATACTATTGATCGTTTTGCCATGTGATTTTGCTTTTTGAACTTTATTTTGACGCAGGCTTTTTTCCTTAAAAGTGTATTACGATTTTTCTTCTTCCCGGCTGTATGAAATAAGGAAGAATATGAAACTAAAATCAGCATTGTGCTTTTGCTCATGCTGATTTTTAGTTTATTCTATTAATTACAAAAACAACTTATTAATATTTTTATAGCTATAATACTTCTTGTTTGAGGTATTTTATTCACAACTTACTGGCTTCTCTCTTGATTTTTCCTTTATCTCAGGTGTCACAAATTCAAATTGTTTTCATTAACAATCATAGAAAATATCTTTCTTTATAAATTAATTTTTTAACTATGGCTTAACCCACATACTTGAGTTTCGCTTTTTGTGTATATTACATTTGCTATACATCACGATGAAACTACTGTCCAAATATTTGTTTTTAATTCCATTGCTGTTATATAAAGTTTCTTTTGCACAATCTTTCACTACAAAAGTTTCGGCCCCTGCCATTGGCAAAAACGATGTTCTTCAAATTGAGTACGAAGCAGACAACGTTTCAATGGAACAATTTGTGCTTCCCCGTTTTGACAAGTGGACAGTTGTGTCCGGGCCCAATTTAAGCAGCAGCACTACACAAACCGGCAGCGTGGTAAAACAACAGATGGTGTACTCTGTTATGGTGCAGCCAATTGTTACAGGTTTACTGATTGTGCCCGGCGCCACAGCGCTTATTAACAATAAACCGCAACGAAGCAATACAGTTACGGTACTGGTAAAAAGTGTAAGTCATATGGCAGGAAATAAACCTCCTGCGCCATCTCCTGTATCTTCACTTTTTGACCAGCTTCCGGTTGAGGATGAAGTGCCTGCAAACCAGTATTTGAAAAAAGGGGAAAATGCTATTGATAAAATAAAAAACAACATTTTAATAAGGCTGGAGGTAAGCAAACCAAATTGCTATGTGGGTGAGCCCGTGTTGGCAACGTATAAACTTTGTACGAGACTGAGGTCTAAATCGAAAGTTGTTAAGCAGCCGCAATTTTCCGGCTGTACTGTAGTAGAACTGACAGAAGATGACCAAAATCAGCATGTCGAAAAAATAAACGGGATACAATATAATGTCTTTGTTATACGTAAAGTGCAGCTGGAGCCCCTGGAGGCAGGAAAGCTTGTATTGCCACAGGCCAGTGTTGAAAATAACGTATCTTTTTATAAGGCCGGCAATCTGAATTACCGTGATCTATATTATACTCCGCAATCGCAACCTGCAGAAGAACAAACTGTAACACTGCAAAACAAGCCTGAAACAATAGAAGTAAAAGCCTTGCCTCCTCTGCCTTCTGTTGGCAATGCAGACTTTAGCGGGGCTGTTGGCAATTTTAATGCTGCAGTGGCAATTAAAGAAAGTGCCATTTCAACAAATACAACTAATCATTTGCTTTTTGTTATGGAGGGCGGGGGCAACCTGCAGCAAGTGAAAACGCCTGTTATAAAATGGCCAAAGGGAATAGAAGCTTTTGACGCAACAGAACAAAATGAAGAGGACAAGTCTGATTTTCCTGTTAAGTATAAAAAAACTTTTTCATTTCCTTTTATAGCCGGTAAGAAGGGAAATTATACATTTCCTCCTGTTGAGTTTACTTATTTTGATGCAAATGCAAACCGGTATATTACCAAGGCTACACACGCCTTTACATTACCGGTTTCACAGGCAAAAAAAAGTTTTTTCCCTACGGTAAATGCTTCTGGGGACTCAGAAGCATTTCAAAACAGGCTGTATATTTTACTGGGAGGAGCTGTCATAGCTATAGTGGCAGGACTTGTCTGGTATAACGGAAAGCAAAAGCCAAAATCTTCACTTTCAAAAGAAACGTCGAAAATTTTAAAAGAAACGCCTAAAAAAGAAGAAAAGCAGGAAGAAAATAAAAAACCTCATGCTTCTCAGTTTCTTTATGCCATCAGGGGATTGCAGCCAGATGAGGAGAGTTCTCTTTTTTATAAGAAATTAAGCAAAAACCTTTCTTTATACATCCAAAGTAAATTTAATATTGAACCTGGCCATTTACCTCTTTACATGGAAGATCACCCTGAGAATATAATGCTTCTGCAGCAATTGAAAGACTTGACAGACAACTGCCGCATCGGCATGTATACGCCCGTTTATACTATAGAGCAGGCAATGCAGCACCGTTTGGAGGCTATAGAAGTGCTAAGCAGGCTTGAAAACGTATAAGCAAAATTCTCCTTTGCTACTGTAAGTTTTCGTTGAAGTTTTTCTATTTATTGTAAGATTTTCAGTAATCCGCAAATGTTTTTCACTTCAACATTGTTGAGTAGCACTCTTTTACTTTTTGTTCTTTTAGTAAGCATTTTTTAAACCGCAGAGAAGAGGAGAAACAAGAGTTAACCGCAGCGAACTCCTGGTAAATTCCTTAACTCTTTTTCTCTGCGGTTAGCACGATTTTATGTCGCAGGAAGAATGTGTAAGAAGCTTATGCAGTATTCCTGATAAATTCTAAAAGATAATTATTAAGTTCACCAGGCGTTTCGATCATGCTCATGTGGCCAACTTCTTTAATTATATGTACATAAGAAGTGATGGGTAAATGTACCTGTTTCAGCAAATCATCTAACGGTGCTATTGCATCTTCAGAACCAATGACAAATAAGACCGGCACCTCACTTTTTTTAAGTACTGCTGTTCTGTCTGGCCGGTTCATCATTGCTGCGTAATATTGTATCAAAGTTTCCTTGGTGAAATCCTTTCCCTGTTCAATCAATTCCGATATTTTTTCCTGGTTATTCTTTTTATAATTTTCAGAAAACGAATTAGGTGTGGTATTTTTTAAGAAAAAATAAACGCCATGTTCTTTCATCATTGCGATGCCTTTTTTTCTTACTGCCTTTTTTTCTTCGTCATCAGCAAAAGCAGATGAATGGACCAGACCGAAAGCCTGCAATTTATCAGGAAACATTTCTGCAAAAGCAAGTGTTATATATCCGCCCATGCTATGTCCCAATAAAATACATTTGTCAATACCTTCATTATCTAATAACGCATTTATACAAACTGCGTAATCTTCAATGGTTACGTTATCGCGTTGCAGCATCGAAGATTTTCCGCTTCCCGGCAAATCAGGAAGTATAAGCCGGCAATAATCCTGTAAGAAATGTGTCTGTTCATGCCAAATATTATTATCTTCTGCAAAGCCGTGCAACAGCACTACAGGTTGTCCGGCGCCAACCACTTTGTAAAATATTTCTGCTTTTTGAAACTGAAATTTTTTTTCCATTATTTATTTATAAACAAAATAATATTGCTATCACTTTTAGAATATGAATCTTTAATAACACGTTTCAATTGAACACCATTTTTTCATTCATAAACAACAATAATTGCAACTTTTTTTACTTTTCTTGATAAAAAACAAAATATGCAACTTTCTGCTTTTTATAATATTATCATTTAAAAGGTTGCCGTCACTCTTCTTCTAATGTAACCATTTTCTTTCCTACATGCAGTTTATAGTGGCCGCCGACTTTCAGCGCATAATTTTCACGGCCATGCCCTACAGGAAATTTAAAGCAAACAGGATAATCATATTCCTTAATAACATCGTAAATAACTTCATACACATCCTGGCCAAAAGGTATTAAGGTGTCTTTTACTTCAGTAAATCCGCCTATAATTAATCCTGCAAGCTTATCAAACTTGCCGCTCCGCTTCAATTGATACATCATGCGATCAATGTTATAAATGTATTCGCCCGTATCCTCTAAAAACAAAATTTTACCTGCTGTATTTATATCTGATGATGTGCCGGTTAAATGTGCAATTAATGAGAGATTGCCACCCACTAATATACCGGATGCCGTTCCAATATTGTTGAATGAGTCAACTTCATAAATGTACTTTGGTTTCCCTCCCAAAAGCACGGTTTTCAATGACTGAACATATTCATTTTCATATTCGCCATCGTTAAAAGCTGCAGCCATAGGGGCGTGAAGTGATGCAACTTTGCAGCGGCTGAAAATATGTGAAAGCAGAATAGTAATATCACTATAACCAATAATCCATTTCGGGTTCTTTTTAAATTGCTTAAAATTCAGCCTGTCAATAATCCTTCCTGTTCCGTACCCGCCGCGGGCACACAAAACAGCTTTTACAGAGTCGTCATCCAGCATTTGCTGCAGATCTTCAAGGCGTTGTTCATCAGGGCCTGAAAAATAATTAAACCGGCTGCCAGGTGTGCTTCCAATTTTTACTTCAAAGCCCCATTGCATTAAAACCTGTATGCAGGTTTGCACTTTTTCCACCGGCATGTAACCGCCGGGGCATACGATGCCTATAGTGTCACCTTCTGATAAATAAGGAGGAATAATTACCATATCACAATAATACAACAAAACTTATTGGAACGAAGGCAGAGAGATTAATTTACATTTAAATGATTTTAACTGCTTTCTTAATTATATTTTATATTGATATTAAACCGACACATCCATTACTTGTTAAATCGGAAAAGTCAGCAAATTGGAAAGGGTCAACGGTTGTTATATTTATCTGAAACAATATAAAGTGATACTTTTATTACAACATTTTAAACACTAAAGACCTTGTCAACCTTATCTCAAATACTGGAAACCAAAATAGTAGCGATCATACGCGGAGCAAACCCGAAAGATGTGTTACAAATCGCAGATGCGTTGCAAAAAGGCGAAATAAGGGCTTTGGAAATAACCATTAATTCTCCTAAAGCTTTATCTGTTATCGAAGAAGTCTCTGATTATTTTGGCCAAAATATGCTTATAGGTGCAGGAACGGTACTGGATGCAGAAACGGCAAGAGCAGCCATCTCTGCAGGAGCGAAATTTATCATTTCTCCTGTTGTTGATGCAGAAACAATTAAAATGACGAAACGCTATGGCATAGTTAGTATTCCCGGCGCTTATACACCTACGGAGATAGTAACTGCTTATGCTGCCGGCGGCGATATTATAAAGCTTTTTCCGGCTTCGGCAGGTCTACAATTTATTAAAGACATTCGTGGTCCTCTTGCTCATATTCCGCTTATGCCAACAGGCGGTGTGAACCTGGAAAATATGAAAGAATATCAAAAAGCTGGCGCAGTTGCTTTTGGAATCGGAAGTGCATTAGTAGATACAAAAAATGAGATAAACGAAGACTATTTGCAACAACTGACAGATAAAGCGCGTAAGTATTTAGAGGCAGTAAATTCTTTTTAATCAGAACGCTGCAAAGATTAGTAATCGCACCTTTTGTATTTCTTCTCGAAACTTCGCGACTTTGAGTCTTAGTGGCAGACAAACCTAACACATGAAACAATTTTTAAGTTGCGACTGGGGCACGACTTCTTTCCGGCTGAGGCTTATAGATGCCGAAAATCTTGCCATTATTGACGAAGAAAAAAATACTTGCGGAATAGCGGAAACATTTCATCTTTGGAAGCAAAGCGGAAAGAATGAAGAAGGCAGGTTAGTTTTTTATCTTGATATTATTTCAAGTTATATTAAAACAATTGAAAAACGATTAAAAACTTCTTTAAATGATTTGCCGCTTGTTATTTCCGGTATGGCTTCCTCAACTATTGGTATGATTGATCTTTCTTATAAAGATCTTCCAATTGCTGTAAATGGCGAAGATTTAAAAATTCATACTATAAATGCTGCAAATAGTTTTGAGCATAAAACTGTTATTATTTCCGGCGTAAAAACCTTGGACGATGTGATGAGAGGAGAAGAAACAAAACTGGCAGGCTGCGCTTCCGGTTTTTCAAATAACGAAGAGCATCTTTACATTTTTCCCGGCACTCATCCTAAACATATAAAAGTAAAAAATGGTAAAGCGATAGCTTTTAAAACCTATATGACAGGCGAGTTTTTTGATTTGTTGTCGAAGAAAAGCATTCTGTCTGTTTCGGTTGAGGAAGGTAACGGTTTACAGGCTGAAAATAATTTGCGAAGCTTTGAAAAAGGAGTAAAAGACAGTGTGAATGCAAATCTTTTGCATAATTGTTTTCTTATAAGAACAAATGATTTGTTTAAAAAGCTGACGCCGGAAGAGAATTATTATTATTTAAGCGGTTTAATAATCGGGGCAGAATTAAAAGATGTAACTGACCAAAACCCGAAAATAACTATAGTTGCTAATGCCACTTTAGCTGCCCAATATTTAACTGCGCTTCGTGTTCTTAATTTACCCAAAGAAGATGCTTTGCTCACAAGCATGGATGCAGATGAGGCATTGATAAAAGGGCAAATTGAGGTATATAAAAAAATAATGGGAAAAGTATAAATAAGGTTTTTTATGAGAAATGAAAGTAAACTAAGATTTTTTATAGTTTACTTTAAGTCTTTAAAGTAAACTAAGATTTTTTATAGTTTACTTTTGTGTACAACTTAAACGTATGGCAATACAACTTGAAAAATACAAAGCAGGTTATTGGCAGCCAGGAGCAGGATATAAATTTTTTTTGCCATCAAAAGTAAATGATCAATGGGAATGGAATGACCCTCAATTAAATACATTATTAGAAAAAGCATCTATAAGACTCGGTGAACTTAATTCTTTTGCCAGGTTAGTACCTAATATTGATTTATTTATTGCACTGCACGTCACCAAAGAAGCTGTAATATCCAGCCGGATAGAAGGTACACAAACCAATATTACAGAAGCTGTTTTGCCTGAAGAAGAAATAACACCTGAAAGAAGAAATGATTGGAAAGAAGTAAATAATTATACTTATGCTTTAAATGAAGCGATAAAAAGCCTGGTTAAATTACCGCTTTCTTCACGGCTGTTAAAGCAAGCGCATGAAAAGTTAATGACAGGCGTAAGAGGTGAACACAAGCTTCCGGGTGAATTTCGTACCAGCCAAAACTGGATCGGTGGCAGCGGCCCTGCAGATGCTGTTTTTGTGCCGCCAGCTCATGTTTATGTAAATGAGCTTATAGGCGATTTAGAAAATTTTCTGCATAATGAAAAAATTAATGTACCAGCCCTTATTCGTATTGGAATAGCTCATTACCAGTTCGAAACTATTCATCCGTTCTTAGATGGTAACGGACGTATTGGACGCTTACTGGTAACCCTGTTTTTAGTAGATCAAAATATATTACACCAGCCGCTTTTATATTTGTCAGCTTACTTTGAAAATAACAAAATTCATTATTATGATAACCTTACCCGTGTACGGGAAAAAGGAGATATGCTTCATTGGCTTAAATATTTTTTAATTGGAGTAGAAAGAACATCACAAGATGCAGTTGCTACCCTTTCTAAAATAATTAAACTAAAACAAGATCTTGAAAATGATATACATCAAAACTGGGGCAGGCGTACAAAATCGGCTTTACAATTACTTAATCAATTATTTGTTTATCCTGTGATATCAATAAAGCGGGCACAGGAACTTTCGAATTTAAGTAAAAAAGCGGCAGGAGAACTGATAGAAAGCTTTGAAAAAAACAAAATTCTTATAGAGCAAACAGGCCAAAGCCGTAATCGTATTTTTACTTTTCAACCTTACTTACGTCTTTTTGAAAGCAGCAGGGATTAATTAAAACTTCAGTTTGAAAAGCTTCCTGCTCATAAATTGTGTCAACTCTTGCACTATTCCTTTACATTTACTCTATTTCAATTAGTATAAAGCATGCTTCAATCAATGACAGGTTTTGGCCGGACCGAACAGGCAGTGGGTGACAAAGTTTTTTTGGCAGAAATCAAATCTCTTAACGGAAAACAATTTGATTTAAGAATTACCATTCCTCCGTTGCTTAAGCCTTTTGAATTTGATATAAGAAATATTTTACAGGAAAAGCTGGTTCGGGGAAGTGTGGAATGTATTATTTACATAAAACAAAACGGCTCAGCACAGGCAGTTACGATAAACAAGGAACTGGCAAAAGCTTATTATCAGCCAATTGCAGAGTTAGCTGCAGATTTGAATTTAAACCCCGGTGATATTGTAAGTGCGTTGCTTAAATTACCGGAAGTAATTACTCCTTCAAACATTGTTTTGACAGATGAAGACTGGAAGAATTTTAAAAACGTGTTAATAAACGCGATTAATCAGTTGAAGGAACACAGAATTGATGAAGGAAAATCGCTGGAAGAAGAACTTTTATTAAGAATTGAAAACATCGTACATCATGCACAAAAGATTGCTGAGCTTGAGCCTTTGCGCCAGCAAAGAATAAGAGATGGATTAGTAAAGACTTTGGAAGAAAATGTGGGAAAAGACAATTACGACTCAAACCGGCTTGAACAGGAACTGATTTATTATATCGAAAAGATTGATATTACTGAAGAACAGGTAAGATTGAAAAATCATTGCAGTTATTTTAAAGATATTTTGAACGATCCTGAAGAAGGCAAAGGCAAAAAGCTGTCCTTTATAATGCAGGAAATTGGCCGCGAAATAAATACAACAGGCTCTAAAGCGTATGACTCAGAGATACAAAAAAGCGTAGTGCTGATGAAAGACGAATTGGAAAAAGCAAAAGAGCAGGTACTGAATGTTTTGTAGAAATATAACTAATAATTTTTTTTCTCTTTAATTTTGTTTTAAAAGTTATTAAGCTATTTTTCATAATTATTCATAAAGTTTTAAAGCTGATGATGACACCTCAATTTACATACGATAAGAAAGGCAAAGTAATAGGAGTGTTTTTGCCAATTGATGATTGGAATGAATTAATAAAAGAATATCCGGCAGCAAGTTCTTACGACGAAATTTCTCAAAGCAATTTTGCTGTTCCTCAATGGCAGATTGAGCTGGGAAAAAAAGAAATCCAAAATGTAGTCAGCAACGCAACTGAACTTATGGAATGGGAGCAAGTAAAAAAGCAATTTAAACCATAAAAGGCGTTATACCATTTACCATTATTACTACTGCTAATGCAAGAAGAGATATAGAAAACGCTATTGAATGGGAAAATGAAAGAAAACCGGGTTTAGGGAGATGTTTTTTAGAAGACTTAGATAAGAAGTTAACTGCTGTTTCTATAACTCCCGGCACGGGGAGCGTTCGTTATGATAACGTAGATGTACTGTTACAAAAGTGTTTTCATACATTACACTGTAGTTGATGCCCTTAAGCAAATTATTGTTCTTCGTGTGTTACATAGTTCAAGAAGGCCTCTTTAGTTAGATTAGAAATAATAATATTTCCATTAAAAACAATTTTATACTGCCCCGGCAAATTGTCTCAAAAACCTGACGTCATTTTGAGAATAAAGCCTTAAATCATTAACAACAAATTTTAGCTGGCAAATTCTTTCAACTCCCATTCCAAAAGCGAAGCCTGTATATCTCTCAGGGTCAATATTAAAGTTTTCAAGCAATTTGGGATGAACCATTCCGCAGCCCAAAATTTCTACCCAGCCCGTGTGCTTGCATAAGCTGCAGCCGGTGCCGCCGCAGACAGTGCAGCTAATGTCCATCTCGGCGCTTGGTTCGGTAAAAGGGAAATAACTGGGGCGAAAACGAATCCGGGAGTCTCCAAACATTTCTTTTACAAAAAAGTACAGGGTTTGCTTAAGATCGGCAAAGCTTACGTTTTCATCAACATACAAACCCTCAACCTGGTGAAAAAAACAATGTGCACGGGCGCTGATCGTTTCGTTGCGATAAACGCGGCCGGGGCAGACGATGCGAATAGGCGGATTTTGCTTTTCCATTACCCGGGCCTGCACACTGCTGGTATGCGTTCGCAAAAGATAATCAGGATTTTGATGCACGTAAAAAGTGTCTTGCATATCGCGTGCAGGATGATTTTCGGGAAGATTGAGCGCGGTGAAATTATGCCAGTCATCTTCTATTTCGGGGCCTTCGGCTACAGCAAAACCCAAACGCTTAAAAATAGAAATTATCTGGTTGCGTACGATACTAAGCGGATGACGTGTGCCTGCAGCAACCGGATCGCCGGGAAGCGACCAATCAATGCCGGAGGCAGCTTGCTCCACGTTGGAAGTAAGGCTTTCTTTCAAACTTTCGAACTGTTCTTCTGTAAAAACTTTAAAGGCGTTTAAAATAAGCCCGAACTCTTTTCTCTTTTCTGCAGGCACATTCTTCATTTCGCCCATTACATTCTTTATGATGCCTTTTGTGCCTAAAAATTTTATACGAAAATTTTCCAGTTCCTCTGCTGTTGAAGCGCTATAAGAGACGATCTCCTGCTTATAATTTTCTATTTGTTGCAACAGTTCATCCATGCAGCGAAGATATAATAAGTTAAGTAGGATACTTTAGAAGATGAACACAGTTTTTTGTTTTTCTAAACTGGTATTGTTACTTAATTTTTTATTGGAATTCCCCTTTTTTATAATTTTTAAAATCACCCCTAAGTTTTACGAAAAAATGTGGTTTGACCTTTAAATTAAGCAAAATGAAAAAAATATTAATGGCAATATTAATTTTATCAGCATGTTTTCAAGCCTGTGATAAAACATCTCCCGGAGATAATTACGAGTTCAGTAACGCTTTACCTCCCTATGTAACTATCAGCAGCTTAGCGCCGATAACTGTTTACCAGGATACTACTTTGAATGTCACTTTTCAGATGAGGACAAGTTTGCAGCAAACAGTGACTATTACATATAACGTTGCGGGGGCTGTGAATATGCCTGATCAAACCGTTGTGATAAACAGAGATAAAACTTCTGCGGTTGCTGCTGTCACTATTCCAGGTACCACCGCCACCGCAACTTTAACCCTCGTTAAAGCTGTAACTGCTGATGGAAAAAGCCTGACTATAGGTCAAAATAATGTGGCAAGCGCTCAAAATGTAACTATAACTATTACTGAATAAATCATAATGATTATAGAAATATATATTATATATTAAGCAACAAATAAACAAGCGTTTTGCTATAATACGTTTGTTTATTTGTTGCTATAATTCCTTTAATTGAAATTTTTGTAAATCAATTTATTATATTCTTTATGCTCATTTAGAACTTTTATTACTTCAAAACTTCACCCAACTTCCTTTCCAGCTCTTCGCCTCTCAAAGAGCTTGCAATAATTTTTCCGGCAGGATCAATTAAAACATTAAAAGGAATACCTTCAATTCCATAAGCTTTTACAGCAGCGCTTTCCCATTGCTTCAGGTCGCTCATGTGGTTCCAGCTTAAATTATCCTTTGCAATTGCTTTTTGCCAGTTAGCCTTATCCTCATCCAACGATACTCCTAAAATGGTAAAATTTTTACCTTTAAACCTGTTATAAGCAGCCACGACGTTAGGATTTTCCTGGCGACAGGGGCCGCACCAGCTTGCCCAAAAATCAACCAGCACATATTTTCCTTTAAAATCACTTATGCTTACAGGTTTTCCATTTACGTCGTTCATGGTCAGGTCAGGAGCGGGCTTATTAAGCAAAGAGTAGCTTGTATTACTATTATCGGCTGCCGGGTCCGGCGCTTTTACAGCGAGCAGGCTTTTTATTTTTGCAAGCCCGGCGCTTCCAGGGAATTTTTTAGCCGATGCGTCTGCCATAGATTTGAGCTCTTCGCCCGGTATTGTCTGGCTTGCTATTCCTAATGCATATAGAGCAGCAGAAGGGCTGGTTGCGGTATTAATAAAACTTTTAAGCATATCATTTAAGCCCGCTATCTGCTGGTCATTTTTTGTTTGCAAAATCTGCGCGGCGCTGTCCTGGCCGGGAAGAGACTTTATGCTGTCAATTCTTTTAAATGCAGTAAGGATAGCGGAATCTTTTGCGCGGTAATCTTCAAATAATTTATGCAGGCTTTCTGATGCCGGTGAACCTTCGATTGTATAATTCCTGTAGTTATTTATATCAAGATTTATCTTCAGTTTATCATTATCATTGATTAAGACCAGCTCCGGCCCGTTTTCGATTACAAGCCTGTATATGCTTTCTTCATTTGCCCTTCCTTTTAATATAAATGCTCCTTTATCTTTCAAAAATGTTGAATCAAGAATGACAGGTTGCCCGTTTGTATAGGGCGTTTCCATTAAAGTTAATTTTTTTCCCGGAGCATTTTCAATAACTCCGCTTACTTCAAACATGCTGTGCTTTTTGGTTTGACATCCGGCCGCAACTGCCAGTACCGCAATTATGTATATTATTCTTTTCATGTAATTACCAATTAATTTATTATTATTTTAATTTTTCTTCAAAGATTTGAGCAGCAATTTTTGGGTCTGCTTTTCCTTTACTTACCTTCTTTACTTCACCGATAAATAAACCTATTAAACCTTTTTTACCTTTTTTATATTCAGTTACTTTTTCAGGCATTTTATTCAGCACTTCATTTACCCATGCTTCTATATCTGCGCTTCCGTGTACCTGCAGCACATTTAGTTCTGTTGCTATTTGCAAGGGATTTTTTTCAGGATTTTGTAATAATGCCCGTAAAATTTTTAAAGAAGCGACAGAGAAATTTACTTTGCCTTCCTCTACAATTGATATAAGGCCTGCAAGCGCTTCCGGCGATAAATTAATGTCATTAAAAGAATAATTGTTTTCATTCACTACTTGTCGTAAAGGACCAAGCATCCAGTTTACGATGGATTTATAATTTTTTGAAAAATGAATGACCTGTTCAAAATAATCAGAAGTTGACTTATCATCACACAATTGCCCGGCGTCATATTCACTTAAACCTATAGAAAGGTAATGCACATATAATTCTTCAGGTAATGCCGGAAGTGAAGCTTTGATACCCAAAATAAATTGTTCTGTTAAATGAAATGGCGTTAAATCAGGTTCAGGAAAATAGCGGTAATCATTGGCTTCCTCCTTATCACGAAGAGCGAAAGTAGTATCTGTGTCAGCATCAAAACTTCTTGTTTGCTGTGTTATAATTTCACCTTTTTCTACCATTGCTATCATTCGCTCAATTTCGTATTCTATAGCTTTTTTTACATTACGTATGGAGTTAAGGTTTTTAACTTCTGCCTTGGTTCCCAAAGCAGATTCTCCTCTTAAACGTACAGATACATTTGCATCGCACCTAAGACTCCCCTCCTCCATATTTCCGTCACAAATGCCAATCCATCTTACTAACTTTCGTATTTCAGTTACATATTGAAAAGCTTCTTCTGCACTATGCATGTCAGGCTCTGTTACGATTTCAATAAGTGGCACACCTGCCCTGTTATAATCTATACACGTATAATTTTCATCAGCATCGTGTATGCTCTTGCCAGCGTCTTCTTCAAGATGTATCCTGTTCAGTTTTACATTTTTTTTACCATCTTTTGTTTTAATAGAAACAAATCCACCTTTACAAATGGGAGTAGTGTGCTGAGACACCTGGTAGCCTTTTGGAAGGTCAGGATAGAAATAATTTTTACGGGCAAAATAATTATCTTGTTCTATCTTACAATGGCAGGCTAATCCCATTTTAATGGCATATTCCACTGCCTTTTTATTTGTTTTGGGTAATGTTCCCGGATGTCCTAAAGTTATCGGGCTGATATGAGTATTAGGTTCTGCGCCAAAAGAGGCCCTGTCGCCACTGAATAGTTTGCTTTGCGTTTGCAATTGCGCGTGAACTTCCAAACCAATTACCGCTTCGTATTTTCCGGTTATACTCATTGTTTTAAAATAAAACGACTCTCTGCTTAGGGCTGTAAAGGTATCAGAATTAAAATAATTCTTCATTTAAAGGCTTGTTACAAATTCAGGCATCGTTGAAGCAGCATTAATTAGACCTTCTTCCTGAAAACTATTACCAATAACACAAGTATGGCAAAAGTAATCTTAAAGATGATTGTGATTAAAAGAGGATAGGACAAAAGTCTAATCTTCTGGTAAGTGTTATACGTTTAATTTTGCCGCTCTTAATTATGCTGAAATAACAAATATTACCAGAGGTGATTTTTAAAATTTATCAAAATAATACCAAAACTATAAACTTTAATATGTTAGACCGAACAATAGCTCCGCAAATAAAAGATGCAGTTGATTTTAATCTGCAGCTAAAACAAAGCGAACAATTTACATTAGATAATGGCATACCTGTATATAGTATAAATGCAGGCGCGCAGGAAGTAACATTGGTAGAGCTGGTTTTTACCGCAGGTAACTGGTACGAAGATCAAAATATAGCAGCCGGAACAACTAATTTTCTATTGAAAAACGGAACCTCAAAAAAATCTGCTTTTGAGATAAATGAACATTTTGAATATTTTGGCGCTTACCTCAACCGTAATTGTTATAATGAAACTGCCAACATTACTCTTCACTGTCTTAATAAGCATTTGAAGGAAGTTTTGCCTGTTGTTGCAGAGCTTATAACCGACTCTGTATTTTCGGAAAAAGAAATAGCAGTTTACAAACAAAATCAAATACAACGTTTGAAGGTGAGCTTGCAAAAATGCGATTTTGTTGCTAATCGCTTTATAGATGAATACCTGTTCGGCCTTCATCATCCTTACGGGCGTTATACTTCCATACCTGATTTTGAAGCGCTTTCACGAGAGGAGATATTGAGGTTTTATAGAGATTATTATGTAAATGGGAAATGTATCATTTTTGTTGCCGGTAAATTGCCCGCAGATATTTTTAAGCAGCTAAATGCTGTTTTTGGGCATTTGCCTTTAAACCAAAATGCTGTTACTGAAAAAAGTCATGTAATTTCTCCATCTGAGCAAAAAAAACAACGGGTAATGAATGATCCGAACGGAGTGCAGGGCGCTATTCGTATAGCACGTCCTTTTCCCAATCGCCGGCATCCTGATTTTATGAAAGCGCAGGTATTAAATAATATATTCGGCGGCTTCTTTGGATCAAGGTTAATGAGCAACATAAGAGAAGACAAGGGCTATACTTACGGAATACACAGCTATTTTCAGAATCATGTGCAGGAAGGAGCCTGGATTGTAAGCACCGAAGCAGGCAGAGACGTAAGTGAAGCAACAATAAGGGAGGTATACAAAGAAATGGAAATTTTGAATAAAGAACCGGTTGGCGAAGAAGAATTGCTGCTGGTAAGAAATTATATGATCGGAACTATTCTCGGTGACCTCGACGGGCCTTTCCAGATTATTAACCGGTGGAAAAATTACATCCTCAACGGTCTTGATGAGTCTTATTTTTATAACTCAATAAATACTATTAAAACTGTTAGTGCAGAGGAAATACAACAGCTTGCTCAAAAGTACCTCGATCCTGAAGAGTTTTATGAATTAGTGGTGGTGTAATGGCTCGGTGCACCTCTGTCTCTCCGTACCTCTGTGTTGAGAAAAACTAATGTGAAATATTCAACACAGAGTAACAGAGGCAGACAGAGTTTCACAGAGGTATTCTGTGCACCTCTGTTTCTCCGTACCTCTGTGTTGAGAAAAACTAATGTGAAATATTCAACACAGAGTAACAGAGGCAGACAGAGTTTCACAGAGGTACCCGGTGCACCTCTGTTTCTCCGTACCTCTGTCTTGAGAAAAACAACCTGAGCCTGCAAATGAAACGTTTTGCTTACTTTACAAGCATTATGTCAGAAGCAGAGTACAATTCAATTACCAAAAGAATTATAAGTTGTGCTATCGAAGTACACAGAAACCTCGGACCTGGATTAAAGGAATCAGTTTATGATATTTGCTTGTATAAAGAAATGTGTACCGAAGGTCTAACAGTAAAACGCCAGGTTTTGACTCCTGTAATTTATAAAAACCAACAATTGGATAAAGATTTTATAATAGATCAACTTGTTGAAGATGAAATAGTTCTTGAACTGAAATCTGCAGAAGTTATTCTTCCCATTCACGAAGCCCAATTGGTTACTTACTTAAAACTATCAGGCAAAAGATTAGGATTATTAATCAACTTTAATGTACCGAAACTCACAGAGGGAATACGAAGAAAGATAAACGGAAATCTGAATAACCAATAATTAGCATTTTTATTAGTTTCATTTATAATAGCTGAAGATTTTACAGCAGAAATAAGAAATAAGCTTTTAATGCATTATAACCGTAAAAATATTCCTGATAACATATTAAAGCAATTGTATAAAAACCTATTGCTTTCAAGGCTTATTGAAGAAAAAATGCTTGTGCTGCTGCGACAGGGTAAGATCAGTAAATGGTTTAGCGGTATAGGACAGGAAGCCATTTCTGTCGGAGCTACGCTTGCATTAAACAGTGACGAATGGATAATGCCACTGCACAGAAACCTAAGTGTTTTCACTTCCCGCAACATGCCGTTGCACAAATTATTTATGCAGTGGCAAGGCAATAAAAATGGCTACAGCAAAGGAAGGGAAAGAAGCTTTCATTTTGGTTCTAAAGAGCATTTTATCTGCGGAATGATTTCTCATTTAGGCCCGCAGCTTGCTATTGCCGGCGGAGTTGCATTAGCCTATAAATTAAAAAAACAAAATAAAGTTTCCCTTGCCTTTACAGGCGAAGGCGGTACCAGTGAAGGCGACTTCCACGAAGCATTAAACGTAGCGGCTGTATGGGATTTGCCGGTGATATTTATAATAGAAAACAATGGATACGCGCTTAGTACACCTGCTAATGAACAATACAAATGCGATAGCCTGGTTGACAAAGCGAAAGGTTATGGAATGGAAGGTGTAAAAATAGATGGAAATAACATTTTGGAAGTTTTTGACACTATTAAGGGCGTAAGAGATTATTGTATTAAAAATCAAAAGCCATTTTTAATAGAATGTATAACCTTCAGAATGAGAGGTCATGAAGAAGCGAGCGGCATAAAATATGTACCTGCAGCACTTTTTGAAGAATGGTCTGCAAAAGATCCATTAAAAAATTATGAAGAATATTTGCTTTTGCAGAATGTTTTTCAGAAAAATGAGGTCTATCAAATAAAAGACGGGTTTAAAGAATATATAGAAGCGGAATTAAAAATTGCTTTTGACGCACCTCCAATTATCCCTGACATACAGGAGGAGTTGAAAGATGTGTATGCACCTCATGCAAAAGTCGGTTTGAAGCAATCTCAAAATGGGCAAATTGCAAAATCAGCAATTTCAGAAGCTGTTCCTCCTTTCCGTGAGCTGCGTTTTATAGATGCCATTAAAGAAGGTTTGCAACAGTCAATAAAGCAGCATCCCAACGTGATATTAATGGGTCAGGATATTGCAGAATACGGAGGCGCTTTTAAAGTGACAGAAGGTTTTGTAAGTGAGTTTGGAAAGGAAAGAGTACGTAATACACCCTTATGCGAAAGTGCAATTGCAGGTATAGCATTAGGTCTGAGCCTCGAAGGCTTTAAAAGTGTAATGGAAATGCAGTTTGCAGATTTTGCGTCCGCCGGTTTTAACCAGATAGTAAACAATCTTGCAAAAATACATTACCGCTGGGGACAAAATGCAGACGTTGTTATCCGTATGCCGACAGGCGGCGGGGTAGGAGCAGGCCCTTTTCACAGCCAAAGCAATGAAGCATGGTTTGTGCACACACCCGGCTTGAAGGTCGTTTATCCTTCAACCCCCGCAGATGCCAAAGGATTACTAATTGCTGCCATTAACGATCCCAACCCTGTTATGTTTTTTGAGCATAAGGCGCTGTACCGGAGCCTGACGGGAGAAGTAGCTGAAGAATATTTTGAAACCGAAATAGGTAAAGCAAGGCAGGTTAGCGAAGGCAATGATATCTCCATTATCACTTATGGTCTCGGTGTGCATTGGGCGCTTACTTATGCCAGTCAAAATCCTGCAATTTCTTTTGATATCCTTGATCTCAGAACTTTGCTGCCTCTTGATTATGATGCTATAAAGGCTTCTGTTAGCCGAACAGGCAAAGTCCTCATACTGCATGAAGACACTTTAACAGGTGGTATTGGCGGAGAAATCAGCGCGTGGATCAGTGAGCATTGTTTTAAATTGTTAGATGCTCCCATCATGCGGTGTGCTTCTTTGGATACGCCCATTCCTTTTAATATAGAATTAGAAAAAAATTTTATGGCCAACAGACGATTGCACGACTGTATTCAGAAGCTATTGAATTATTAAAATGATAATCATTCAGCGACGTGAAAGAACATGTTTATTTACTATTATTCTCTGTGTAACTCTATGTCCGGTTTACTTATTGGTTCAAAAAATATTACTTATTTATTTACTTGTATTTCAGTAGCATGGTTATTATAAAACGTATAAGCGATAACAATCAGGAACTGAATTTCATCCGGGATTTATTTCAAGAGTATTCAAATGAATTGAATGAAAATTTATGTTTTCAAAGTTTTGATGAGGAGTTGAAAAATCCATTAAAAAAATACGGTGGCTCTTACGGAAGTTTATTACTTGCCTTTTGGAACAATGAACCTGCTGGTTGCATAGCTCTGCAGCCGTTGAATAAAGAAGGTGTTTGCGAAATGAAAAGATTATATGTTCGTCCGCAATATCGAAAGTTTGGTATTGGCGAAGAACTGGTAAAAATGCTTTTAACAGAAGCAAAAGAAAAAGGATACAAAAAAATGGTGCTCGATACTTTAGAAAGATTGCAGGCAGCTATCAGGCTATATGAAAAATATGGATTTAAAAATACATCTGCTTATTATATAAATCCTTTGCCAAATGTAGTGTATATGGAGAAGTTTTTGTAAATCTTAAATTCTTTCATAATCTCAAGTGTAATCATAACCTCCTCACACATTCCTCCACCACCTTCGCATAATTCTCATGCTCAAGTTTATGAATTCTTGCTGCCAAACTATCCGGTGTATCATTTTCTAATACAAGACAGACTGCCTGAAATATGACATCGCCATTATCATACTGCTCATCAACATAATGAATCGTTATGCCGCTTTCTTTTTCTCCGGCAGCTATTACAGCTTCATGCACTTTTGATCCGTACATTCCTTTGCCGCCAAATTTTGGTAGCAATGATGGATGAATATTTATGATTTTATTGCGGTAAGCATTAATGAGTGTTTGCGGTATTTTCCAGAGAAAGCCTGCAAGCACGATAAAATCTATTGCTGCATCTTTTAATTCATCAACATAGCCGTTACCCTCGAAAAACTGTTCTTTATTAATAAGCAAAACAGGAATGTTAGCTTCTGCAGTTATCTGAAGGACACCGGCACCGGGTTTATTACAAACTATCAATCCTGCAGATATTTCCTGGTGGCCTGCAAAGTATTCTATGATCTTTTTCGCATTGCTCCCCGCTCCGGATGCAAAGATTGCTATCTTTTTGCTTTGATTTCTAAGCTTACCCGATATGTTTAACATGGTGTAAAGATGTGCGAAAACGTTGGTTCTGTAAAAGCATGATGCAAAACTGGTAGTGCAGCTATTAAACACTTACAAAATAATGACAAATACTAATTCAACTTTTTAAAAATCCTCTGAAACCTGCAACGGGCAAGGGAAAATTTTTTTTTAGTATGTTGATAATATGTCACTACCGTGCCCTATTTTTGCAACCATTTCAGGAGATTTTTCCAAAGCAAGTGCAACTTTTTGTGTATATGATCCAGTACAGACGAGCAGCAAAAGGATTAATTGGTTTAGTAATAATTATTTTTTCTTCATTCAGCAATAAAATATCGGCACAGGCAAACGGGCAGGCTTTGTTTTCGTCCAATTGTGCTTCATGTCATGCCGTACATAAAGATCTTACAGGTCCTGCCTTAGCCGGCGTTGAAGAACGCTGGGGCGGAGATAAAAAGAAACTTCATGCGTGGATACATAATAATCAGGCATTCCTGAAAACCGGTGATAAGTATGCCAACGAGTTGTATTTGAAATACAACAAAACCCAGATGAACCTGTTTCCGAGTCTTACCGATCCGGAAATAGATGCAATACTTGGATATATCAAATCGGTTCCGGCTCCCGGAGCAGCAGCAGGAGGTGCAGCCGGTGAAACTGCTGCAAGTTCAGAGGGTGGTGGAGATAATACCCTTCTTTTTGGTATAATTACTTTAATTCTTGCTATAGTAGCAATGATATTATTACAGGTCAACAGCAATCTGAAGAAACTTTCAGATGAAAAAGAAGGCCAGCCTTCTTTGGAGCCTGTCCCTTTCTGGAGAAATAAAGCTTATATTGCTCTTGTGGCTATTTTGTTGTTTTGCATTGGTGGTTACATGACTGTAACTGGTGCCATAGGTCTCGGCCGCACCAAAGGTTACCAGCCGGAACAACCTATTTATTATTCTCATAAAGTACACGCCGGCACCAACCAGATAAGTTGTTTATACTGTCATGGCGGTGCGCAGGATAGCAAGCATGCTAATATTCCTTCTGTAAATGTTTGTATGAATTGCCACATGGCTATAAATGAGTACAGCGGTAAGGATAAAATTTATAAAGAAGACGGTACAGAGGTTAATGGCACTGCCGAAATAAAAAAACTATATAAATATGCCGGTTATGACCCTGCTGTATCAAAAGTGTGGGATCCGAACAAAGCAAAACCTATTGATTGGACACGGGTACATAATCTTCCTGACCATGTGTACTTTAATCATTCCCAACACGTAAAAGCTGGTAAAGTACAATGTCAAACCTGTCACGGTGAAGTTCAAAAAATGACTGTCGCCTACCAGTATGCTGAATTAAGTATGGGCTGGTGCATTAACTGCCACCGGGAAACTCAGGTGCAGTTTAAGGATAATGGTTTCTACAGCATTTACCAAAAATTTCATGATGATTTGAAAAGTGGAAAGATAGATAGCACCAGGGGCATAACAGTTGAAAAGATCGGTGGAACCGAGTGTCAGAAATGCCACTATTAGCCCCAATTATTAAAGGAAGGAAAAGAAACGATTATCGAAGAAAAAAACAACTAATGCAAGTTTTCAGGCCTTTTGAGGTTTGAGATAAACTAACAGATATGGAGCATAAGAAGTACTGGCAAAGTTTTGGAGAGCTAAACAACACAACCGCTTATCAATCTGCCGCTCAAGACGAGTTCCGGGAAGAATTACCTTTTGAAGCCGATGACAAAGGTTTATTAGACGTGAAGACTCCACGCAGGGATTTTCTAAAATATCTGGGGTTTAGTACCGCAGCTGCCGCAGTTGCGGCAAGTTGTGAAATACCGGTAAGAAAGTCAATTCCATTTGTAAACAAGCCTGAAGATATTGTACCTGGTGTAGCAAATTATTATGCTACTACATTTGTGCAGGATGGCGAAGCAGTGCCTGCCCTTGCTAAGGTACGGGATGGACGTCCGATTAAAATAGAAGGCAATGATTTGTCTCCCGTAACACTTGGTGGCACCTCGCCACGGATGCAGGCATCCGTACTCGATTTATATGATACATCCCGTCTTCCTTTTCCTGTCGCAAACGGTAAGGAAGTAAGCACTTTTGAAGCTTTTGATAAAATGGTTGCTGCAGATTTTGCGTCGCTTGGCGGTGCGCCTGTTGTTTTGCTTACCTGTTCTGTTACTTCACCCACAACCCAGGTGGTTATAAATCAATTTTTATCAAAGCATCCGGGCAGCAGGCATGTAATGTATGATGCTGTAAGCTATAGCGGTATGTTGCTGGCCAATGAAGCTGCTTATGGCAAAAGAGCTATTCCTTCATATAATCTTGCTGCTGCTAAAGTAATTGTAGGTATAAATTCAGATTTTTTAGCTTCAGGTATTAGTCCTGTTGAGTTTAATAAGCAGTATAGCAGGGGAAGAAAAATCAATGAAAAAAACCCGGTTATGAGTCGTCATATACAATTTGAAAGTATGATGAGCATGACAGGTGCAAATTCTGATGAAAGGTATCACCACCGGCCATCCGAGACAGGCGCCGTAGTTTTAGCGCTTTACGCTGCTCTTGGGGGAGCGGTTACTGCACCTCAATTAGATGGAACTTTGCAAAAGGCTGTTCAAAAAACTGCGGCTGTTCTTCTGAAAAATAAAGGCGCAGCAATAGTGCTTGCAGGCAGTAATGATGTAAATATACAACTACTCGTAAATGGAATCAATGAGCTTTTAGGTGCAAATGGCACTACTATAAACTGGGCTTCCACTTACAATACAAAGCAAGGTATTGATGCCGACATGGTAAAGCTGGTTAATGATATGAATGCAGGTGCAGTTGGTGCTCTGCTTATGCATGAAGTTAACCCTGTGTATAACTATTTTGACAGTAAGCGTTTCTCTGAAGGTTTAAAGAAAGTAAAATTTGCTGTTTCATTCAGTCCAAAAATGGATGAAACTGCAGAGTTATGCAAATATGTAGTTCCCGATCATCATTACCTTGAAAGCTGGGGAGATGCAGAGCCTAAAACCGGTTACGTATCCCTGATTCAGCCTACTATCAACCCCTTGTTTAAAACAAGGCAATGGCAGGATAGTTTATTAAAATGGAGCGGTGCAACTGATGATTACCTTGCCTTTTACAGGCAATATTGGATAGGCAGATCAGGCAGTGAGTCAAACTGGGACAAGGCTTTGCAGGACGGGTTGATAAACGGTGGCACAAGTACCAGAACAGTGCTTACCAGTGCAACATCAGGTTCTCCGGACACTGCCAGAAGTATAGGTGCTCCCGGGCTTGTTCAAACCGGAACACCCGATGGTGGAAAAATTACTTTTAACGGATCTTCTTTAACTCAGGCTGCCGCCGCTGTTAGTTCTTTGAAAAAAGGTGGAAAAACTGAATTAATACTATATCAGAAAGTAACTATAGGTGCAGGCCAGCAGGCAAACAATCCATGGCTGCAGGAAACGCCTGATCCTATCACAAAAGCCACCTGGGACAATTATGCTATTATTTCACCTGCTCTTGCGAAAAGCTTGTTTAGAATAGATTTGGAAAACAAGGGAGATGCCGATGATTATGAAGTGCATCCTGAAAAGCACGTTATAAAAATTACTGCTAATGGTAAGGTCCTTGAGCTTCCTTTAATTATCGTTCCTGGTACCAATCCGGATACGATAGCAGTTGCTTTGGGTTACGGACGGGGCACTGATGCTGCTAAAGATGGTGATGATGAAGATAAAAGAAAAGTACAGATTGATAAAGCCCTCAAAAATATTGGTAAAGCAGGAGGTGCAACAGGAAAAAATGCTTTTCCGTTAGTAACATATAACGGAGTAACGAGAGATTATTTTGTTCCCGCTGTAGATGTTGCGGACGCAGGTTATAAATATAAAGTAGCGCAAACCCAAACACACCAGACGTACGAAGGGCGTACAGAAGTTGTTATGGAAACTACCCTGGCCACTCTTAAGAAAGAGCCGAAAATGTTTGTTGAAAGAAGGGAAGAGCTTTACAAGGATTTTGCTCCCAAGACAGAAAACTATGAAAGAGATGCGACCCTTTATCCATTATTTCCAAAACCAGGAATAAAATGGGGTATGAGCATTGATCTGAATAGCTGTACAGGATGCCAGGCTTGTGTGGTAGCATGCATTGCAGAAAATAATGTAGCTGTCGTTGGCAAAAAAGAAGTAGCAAGGTATCACGATATGCACTGGCTTAGAATTGACCGGTATTTTAGTGGTAATCTTGAAAATCCAAGCGTTGTATTTCAGCCTATGCTTTGCCAGCATTGCGACAATGCGCCTTGTGAAAACGTTTGTCCGGTAGCCGCAACCATGCATAGCAGCGAGGGACTGAACCAGATGGCTTATAACCGCTGTATCGGTACAAGATATTGCGCTAACAACTGTCCATATAAAGTACGCCGTTTTAACTGGGCTGATTATATGGGTGCAGACAGCTTTCCGGATAACCAGACCGGAATTATCAGCGATGCTTCATTTATGATGAATGATGACCTAACAAGAATGGTATTAAATCCTGATGTAACCGTCCGAAGCCGTGGCGTAATGGAAAAATGTTCTTTTTGTGTGCAGCGTTTACAGGATGGTAAGTTGAAAGCTAAAAAAGAAAGCCGTCCTTTAAAATCCGGAGAAAATGGTGAATATGATGTAAAAACAGCGTGTCAGCAAGCTTGTCCTGCAGACGCCATTGTTTTTGGTAATGTAAATGATAAAGAAAGTGCTGTTTATCAGCATCGTCAGGAGAACAAGGGGAGGTTATTTTACACGCTTGAAATGATTCATACGCTTCCAAATGTCAGCTATCTTGCAAAGGTTAGAAATAATGATGCTATTGTACATTTAGAGGAAAGTGAAAAACAGGAAACGACAGGAGGAACACAGTTTAAGAAAGAAGAGCAGCAGGAAGGTCAGGGTCAACCAGCTCATTAGCAAATTTATTTTACAAGTGCCTGTGTAGTGACGTAAAGAGGTTGAAGGGATACTTTAAGCTTGAAAAATAAATAATAAAATTAATTTTAGTTAAATAATACTGAGTTAAATTATACCAGATGCAATTAAAGTACGAATCGCAAATCAGGGAACCGCTGGTCAATGGCAACAAAAATTATCACCAGATTACAGAGGATATTATTCGTCCTATAGAGGTAAAGCCCTCAAGATTATGGTATATAGGCTTTTCAGTATCCGTAGCTCTATTGCTATTTGGTATTTACAGTGTTTACCGAGATGTTACCTATGGTATCGGTCAGTGGAACCTGAATAAGACAGTTGGCTGGGGCTGGGATATTACCAACTTCGTTTGGTGGGTTGGTATTGGTCATGCCGGTACATTGATTTCTGCTATCCTTTTATTATTTCGGCAGGGATGGAGGACTGGTGTTAACAGGGCTGCAGAGGCGATGACGATATTCGCGGTAATGTGTGCCGGACAATTTCCGATTTTTCATATGGGGCGTGTTTGGCTGGCTTTCTTTATATTTCCTTATCCTAATACACGCGGGCCGGTTTGGGTCAACTTCGACTCACCGCTGCTATGGGATGTATTTGCAATCTCTACTTATTTCACCGTTTCATTATTATTCTGGTATTCGGGATTAATACCGGATTTAGCTACTGTAAGAGACCGTGCTAAAACAAAATTTCGAAAGTTTTTTTATGGTGCTTTATCTTTTGGCTGGACAGGAAGCACTAAACACTGGCAAAGACATGAAGCTTTGTCTTTAGTATTGGCCGGTTTAGCCACTCCTCTTGTATTATCTGTGCACACGATAGTATCCTTTGATTTTGCTACATCTGTGATACCCGGTTGGCATACTACGATCTTTCCTCCTTACTTTGTTGCCGGCGCTATCTTTTCAGGTTTTGCAATGGTGCAAACCCTGTTGATAGTGGTACGAAAGGTTTTGAATTTGCAGGAGTATATCACAGTTGGTCACATTGAAGCAATGAACAAGGTTATCGTGTTAACAGGGTCTATAGTAGGCTGCGCTTACCTTACAGAATTATTTATGGCCTGGTATAGTAAAAATGATTATGAAGGTTATGCTTTTTTTTATAGCCGTGCAAATATTTTCAGCCCTTATGGCTGGGCCTATTGGGGAATGATGTTTTGTAATGTTGTTTCTCCCCAGGTATTCTGGTTCAAAAACTTAAGGCGCAATATTGCATTTACTTTTTTTATGAGCATAATAGTAAATGTGGGAATGTGGTTCGAACGGTTTGTAATTATTGTTACTTCTATTTATCGTGATTACCTTCCAAGCAGCTGGAGCTATTATTATAGCCCTAGTATTTGGGAAATTGGTTTCTATCTCGGAACTTTTGGATTGTTTTTTACCTGTTTCTTTCTTTTTGCTAAATATTTCCCTACTATAGCAGTAGCAGAAATAAAATACATATTGAAAACATCAGGAGAAAACTATAAGGAAGGAATGGATAAAGTGGAAAACCAGAAAGCAGACGAGTTTGCACATGAATATGCACATTAGGTGTGGTTAATTGTGGTTGGATAACAGTTTACAGGTATGTTACATTTGAAGAAAGCTAATGGCTACAGGCTAACAGCTTAAAGCTAAAAAATATGGCAGTAAAAAGATATGTAGTCGCATGTTTCGACGATGAAGAAGTTTTATTTCCCGCGGTAAAAAGAGTTCGTAATGCTGGTTATAGAATACAGGATGTTTATACTCCATTTGCTGTTCATGGTTTAGACCATGCTCTTGGGATGCGTGAAACCAGCCTTCATACTGCCGGGTTCATTTACGGGTTATTAGGCACAACTACTGCAGTCTCAGGTATGGGATGGGTATTTACACAAGACTGGCCAATGAATATCGGGGGTAAACCTAATTTTGCTTTGCCTGCTTTTATTCCTATTATATTCGAACTTACGGTATTATTTTCTGCGGTGGGTATGGTTCTTACTTTTTGTTATTTATGCCAGTTAGCGCCCTTTATAAAAAAACACCATTTTCATCCCCGCGCTACAGACGACCTTTTTGTAATGGTTATTGAGTGTACTGATAAAACAAACGTGGAAGATTTAAAGGCATTTATGCAAAATGCAGGTGCAATAGAAGTGGATTTTCAGGTTGCTGAGTCAGATTGGTGGTTTGGACGTTACGACAAAGAGCAAAAATTGTATGTAGAATCACAGGTAACAGGGTAAATGAATTTTAAGTACAACATAAGATGAAGAAATTAGTAATTATATCAATTTTTACTCTTACCGGGCTTGTAATTATTAGTTGCGGTGATGATCATACAAAACCGGGAAGAGTTTATATGCCAGATATGGCTTACAGCCGGGCTTATGAAACTTATGCTGATCATAGTAATTTGTCTGCTAAAGGAGTTAATTTTAATAACAGGCCTGTACCGGGAACTGTGAGCCGTGGAGAAGAGATGCCATACCACTTGCCTAATGACAGTACGGGGTATGCACAAAGTGCAGCTGTTGTTAACCCTTTGCCGAGATTGAATGAGACAGAGATGACAGAGGCGGAAAGGCTCTATCTTATTAATTGCGCTATCTGTCATGGTACAGCATTAAATGGTAATGGCCCTTTGTACAAAGGTGGCAATGGTCCTTTCGCTGCAAAGCCTGCTGTATTAGTAGGTGATCCAAAGATCGAAGCGCTCCCGGAAGGAACCTTATATCATGTAATGACTTATGGAAAAAACCTGATGGGAAGTTATGCATCGCAGCTAAACCGGAAACAAAGGTGGATGGTTGCGCAGTATGTAAAAATGAAGCAAGAGGCTGCTAAAGGATCAGGCGGATCGGATTCCGGGTCGGGCACACCTGACAGCACGGGAAGCGGCAAAGGCAAGGCAACTGCTGGTACAACTTCAGCTAAATAGTAATCAGACGAAATAATTGCAAGAAAAATATTTAAGATGGCATCTATCAATGAGCAACAATTTGAAGTTTCAGGTAAAATGAGAACCTGGTCAATGGGATTGATCGGGGTAGGTCTGCTGGCTTTTATTATTGGTTTTATTACCAAAGGTTTAAGCAGTGACTCAAACCAACAAGCAATATTTTGGGGAACTTTGTTATACAATAGTATTTTCTTTTTATTGATTTGTAACGCCAGCATGTTCTTTATATGTGTTACAACCCTTGCACAGGGGGGTTGGCAAGTAGCTTTCCGGCGTGTTCCTGAAGCTATTTCTGCGGTAGTGCCGGTTTTTGGGGTCATAGCTGTTTTTATTCTTTTTTTTATAGTTTTCGGATTAAATCATGGTGACCATAACGCTATTTATCACTGGGTACATCCTAATGGTGATAAGGTAGTGGAAAAGAAAACAGGATTTTTAAACCCAGCTTTCTTTGTAATCTGGACATTGTTATCTATTGGTCTTTGGAGTTATCTTGGCAGAAGAATGAGAATGCTTTCCCGTGAAAGTGATAATTCTCCAATGAATCTGGATCAAAGTAAAAAGTGGCTTCTTAAAAACAATGTTACCGCTTCCTTATTTACGGTTTGGTTTGGATTAACTGTTGGTTCTACAACTCCCTGGCTTTGGTTAATGAGCATTGACGTGCATTGGTACAGTACAATGTTTAGCTGGTATACCTTTGCAAGCTCTTTCGTTTCCGGCATGGCCTTAATTGCATTATTTGTCATTTATCTTAAAAACCGAGGATACCTGGAGTATACAACTGACGAGCACCTGCATGATCTGGGGAAGTTCATGTTTGCATTTTCCATATTCTGGACATACCTGTGGTTTAGCCAGTACATGCTAATCTGGTATTCGAACCAGCCTGAAGAGACGGCATATTTTCAGCCTCGTACCAATAATGGCGCCTGGAAGGGAATATACTACATGAATTTAGTCATTAACTTTCTTTGTCCCTTATTAATTCTAATGTCACGAACCTCCAAGAGAAATTATACCATAGTTACCTTTATGGCGATACTTATTATTTTTGGTCATTGGATGGACTTTAACCAAATGGTAATGGCCAGCATATCAAAAGATCATGTAACGTTAAGCCTGCTTGATTTTGGAATATTGGCATTGTTTACAGGTCTGATAATTTTCTTTGTAGGAAAAGCGTTGTCAAAAGTGCCTTTGGTCGCTAAAAATAACCCTTTCTTAAAAGAAAGTATTATCCATCATTCGTAACTTTGTATATGTTACTTTATAAAAAAATTGATTTAAGAATAGAATTATTATAAGTCATCATGTTAGTATATCTTACCGTAGCAGCTATCGTTTTAGTGTTTGTAGTTATCTTTCAAATTGCTAAGGCAAGTGAGTATGTCTCTATATTGAAAGGAGAAGAAAAATCAAGAAAACAAAATAATAAGATTAATGGTTTTTTAATGATTGCTTTTCTCTTTTTTGGATTAATAGGTGTTTACTACTGTCACCACCTTTTAGGAGGAAAAGTGCTTGGCGAAAGTGCTTCTAAAGAGGGTGAGAAGGTAGACCAGATGCTGCACATAACTTTAATAGTAACGGGATCTGTTTTCCTGATAACACAAATATTATTATTTTGGTTCGCATACCGGTTCCAGGAGAAAGAAAACCATAAGCCTTTCTTTTTTCCGCATAACAATACTATGGAAGTTGTGTGGACAGTTGTTCCTGCAATTGTACTGTCCGTTTTGGTAGTTATTGGTTTGCGGAACTGGTTTATTTTTACTGGAGATGCTCCAAAAAATGCTCTTATTGTGGAAATTACCGGCAAACAATTTGGGTGGATTTACAGATATGCGGGAAAAGACAAAGTATTTGGTAAAAAATATTTTAGAAATATTGATAATGCTAATAACTCGGTAGGTCTTGTGTGGGCAGATAATAGAGAGTTAAATCAAAAGGCTGATCCCGCTACTTTCGATGATATAGTTGAAACAGAGGCTTTGTATGTAATAAAGAACAGGCCGGTTAAGCTGGTTATAGGATCACGTGATGTTATCCATGATGTAGGTCTTCCTTATTTCCGAATGAAAATGGACGCAGTGCCCGGAACGCCTACAACGCTTTGGTTTACGCCAAAATTTACTACAGCAGAAATGAAGGAGAAAACAGGAAACCCTAACTTTCAATATGAAATTGCCTGTGACCAGATTTGCGGAAACGGCCATTATTCTATGAAAGGTATTGTTGAAGTAGTGGAAAAAGAAGAGTTTGATGCATGGATGGTTAAGCAAAAGCCGTACTACTACGGTGCTTTCCCTGATAAAGATCCATCAGCCGCACCAATGACAACTCCGTCTAAGCTTGACAGCGCAACTCCGGTTAAAACGGCTGCTTTAAATATCGGATTAGGAGGAAGTCAGAACAAATTAAGATAAGAAATGTTATAATATTATTCTGCAAAGATTTTAAATAAATTAAGTGGCATGAGCAATGAGCAGGTTTTACACACAGAGACTTCCACGGCTATAAAAGCCGGTGAAGTACATAGTAATGGGCATAATGAGCATGGAGAACATCACCATCATCAATCTTTTATATCCAAATACGTTTTTAGTCAGGATCATAAGATGATAGCTAAGCAATTTCTAATAACCGGGATGATATGGGCTGTGTTAGGTGGTTTAATGTCTGTTCTCTTTCGTATACAGCTTGCATATCCTGATTCCAGTTTTCCTTTTTTAGAAACTTTTCTTGGCAAATGGGCAAAGGGAGGTCATATATCTGCTGATGCCTATTATGCACTGGTCACTACCCACGGAACTGTAATGGTTTTTTTTGTTTTAACTGCGGGATTAAGCGGTACTTTCTCAAACTTTCTTATTCCGTTACAATGCGGTGCACGTGATATGGCTTCCCCGTTTATGAATATGCTGAGCTACTGGTTCTTTTTTATAGCCGGAGTTGTTATGTTATCATCGCTTTTTGTAGAGACAGGTCCTTTCAGCGGCGGCTGGACAGCTTATCCTCCTTTAAGCGCACTTGGTTCGGCTTCTCCCGGGTCTAAGTCAGGAATGGATTTATGGCTTGTAAGCATGGCTTTATTTGTTGTTTCACAATTATTAGGAGGCCTTAATTACATTGCCACTATTCTTAATATGCGTACAAAGGGTATGAGCATGACACGTCTTCCTCTTACAATTTGGGCATTTTTCTTTACTGCCGTTCTGGGCGTGCTGTCATTTCCGGTGTTGTTATCTGGCTTTATCCTGCTTATTTTTGACCGTAACTTCGGAACAAGTTTTTATTTAAGCGATATTTTTGTTAATGGTGTAGGCGCTCTGCCTAATGAGGGCGGCTCTCCTATATTATATCAGCATCTGTTTTGGTTTTTAGGTCACCCCGAAGTATACATTATCATTCTTCCGGGAATGGGAATGGTATCTGAAATTCTAAGCACAAATTCACGTAAGCCAATTTTTGGGTACATGGCCATGGTTGGTTCCCTGTTTGCTATTGCTATATTAGCTTTTCTCGTTTGGGCTCACCACATGTTTGTATCGGGATTGAATCCTTTTCTAGGATCTTTCTTTGTTTTGCTGACACTGTTGATTGCTGTTCCTTCAGCTATTAAAGTATTTAACTGGTTAACTACTTTATGGAGAGGAAATATTCGTTTTACCCCTGCTATGCTGTATAGTATAGGTTTTGTCAGTATGTTTATTTCAGGGGGGTTAACGGGTATCTGGCTTGGTAACTCTGCGCTTGATATTCACCTCCATGATACTTATTTTATTATTGCACATTTTCACCTGGTAATGGGTGTTGCAGGTATATTTGGTATGTACGCAGGTATTTATCATTGGTTTCCTAAAATGTACGGGCGTTATATGAATAACACACTTGCTTATATACATTTCTGGATTACGCTGCCGGGTGCTTATCTGATTTTCTGGCCAATGCACTATGAAGGCCTTGCAGGAATGCCGCGGAGGTATTATGACTACACCAACTGGGAAAGCTTTAAAATGTTTGCAGGTCTAAACGAGTTTATAAGCATTATCGTAATGATTGTTTTTGCAGCGCAACTTTTATTTCTCTTTAACTTTTTTTACTCAATTTTTAAAGGTAGAAAATTAACTTCACAAAATCCGTGGAATTCTACAACATTAGAATGGACTGCCCCTATTCATCCGGGACATGGAAACTGGGTTGGTGAAATACCTGAAGTTTATCGCTGGCCTTATGATTACGGCAAAGACGGAAAAGACTTTATACCGCAGACTACCCCGATAGGAGCGGAAGAAACTATTAATCACCAGGAAAAAAATGCTGAAAAAATGAGGCATTAAATTAATAAAGATGCCCTGAATTTCAGGGCATCTTTATTATAAAGGAGGTATGTGGAAGATATGATGAGTACTGTACAAGAGGTTTCCGGAAGTTATCGGATAGCTGCTAAAGTAAAAGATTACTTTCAGTTAATAAAATTTACTTTGAGCTTCACTGTTGTTTTTTCTTGCGTAATCTGTTACTTATTGGCTCCAGGTATTACTTATAATTTCAAAATGGTGTTATTGTTATTTGCAGCAGGCATGTTAGTTACAGGCGCTGCTAATGCTATAAACCAAGCAGTAGAAAAGGATACAGATGCATTAATGAAGAGAACAGCTAAAAGACCTGTCGCCAATGGCAGAATGAGCCAGCAGGAAGCTTATACTTTTGCTTTTATTACCGGTATATCAGGTGTTTTGCTAATGTGGCATTTTTTTAATTTTGAAGCTGCTGCTCTGTCTGCATTCAGTCTTTTCTTATATGCTTTTATTTATACTCCCCTTAAAAAAATTAATTCTGTTGCTGTTTTAGTAGGTGCATTTCCAGGAGCCTTGCCTTGCCTTATTGGTTGGGTGTCAGGTACTGGCCAGTTTAGTGCAGGCGGGTGGATGCTGTTTGGAATACAGTTTCTCTGGCAATTCCCGCATTTTTGGGCAATTGCATGGGTATCTCATAATGATTATACCCGGGCAGGATTCAAATTACTGCCGTCTGATAAAGGCCCTACCAGATTTACTGCCTTTCAGGCAGTTATGTATTCTTTACTAATGATACCTTGCGGTATTTTACCATATTTTGCCCGCTTGTCAGGATCTGTGAGCTTATGGATCGTAATAGCATGTAATATTTTTATGGTTATGCAGTGTGTTAGACTTTATATCGAAATGGATGTAAGAGCGGCTAAAAGAGTAATGTTCAGCAGTTACATTTATTTACCCATCGTATTGCTGTCTTTACTGGCAGATAAAATTAACTGACAGGTATTTAATCTGATTTTTTTAAAAATTGAAGTGTATGATTATGTCAAGCGTAACTCAACAACAACGTAAAAGGCTTCATCCTTACAAATTTTCTTTATGGGTTGGAATGGCAAGCATTTTAATGATGTTTGCTGGTTTTACAAGTGCGTATTTAGTAAAAAGAAACGACAGCACGTGGCTTCAGTTCAGCCTTCCTTCTGTATTTTGGTATTCAACATTTGTAATCTTATTAAGCAGCCTTACAATTTATCTTGCCGGTAAGTCTTTTAAGTCACGCAATATGGCCCGTTACCGGGTTTTGATTACAGTTACTGCGGCTTTAGGCGTTCTATTTGTTATTCTGCAATTAATGGGATTTCAATACCTGCAAAATCATGGTATTAAATTAATCGGAACCGGCAGTAATCCTTCGGGATCCTTTTTAGGAGTTATTACCGGTGTGCACATGTTGCATGTGATAGGTGGCGTAATAGTTTTGCTTATAATGTTTATAAAAGCTTTTAACAGCAGCAGTAAAAACTACAGCAGCATACCTATTGAAGTGGCAAGCACTTATTGGCATTTTGTTGATGCTATCTGGATTTACCTGTTTATTTTTTTTAATATCGTAAGTGTATAAGCAAAAGGTTTTACTTTATATTTAATAAATATAAAAAGATAATTTAAACAATAAACAACCAGATTTGGCGATAAATAAAAAATTTTGTTTTTTTAGTGCTTCTTTCATTGCGGGCTAATAAATTTGCATACCAATTTTAAACAGAACAAATGGAAACAACAGCAGTTGCAGCAGCAGACACAAAATGGTGGACGGGAGGTAAAAGTCCCTTTAATGTTGAGTATGGCAAATTGATGATGTGGTATTTTTTGATGAGTGACTCATTTACTTTTGGCGCTTTTCTTATCGCCTATGGCACTACGCGGTTTTCAAGCAATGGCTGGCCCAATCCTAATGAGGTTTTCAGATCGTATCCGGGTGCGGGTGAAGGAGTGCATGCTCCGTTGGTGTTCGTAAGTATCATGACCTTTGTTCTGATAATGAGCTCTGTAACGATGGTTCTTGCTGTGCATGCCGGGCACGAGGGTGATAAAAAGAAAGTAATGACTTATTTGATCTGGACAATACTTGGCGGACTTGCATTTTTAAGTTGCCAGGCCTGGGAATGGAATCACCTGCATCATGAAGGTGCATGGTGGGGAAGAAACCCTTTCCCTAACGCTGACGGTACAGGATCTTCCACTAATTTTACCAACTTCTTTTTTACTATTACAGGTTTTCATGGTTTCCATGTATTTTCCGGGGTCATCATCAACATTGTTATGTTTATAATGACAGCAACAGATACGTTTGAAAAGAAAGGCAATTACCTGATGATTGAAAAAGCGGGCTTATACTGGCACTTTGTAGACCTGGTATGGGTATTTGTTTTTACATGCTTTTATCTTCTTTAATATTATTATACGTTTTTTTAAAACTAAAATATGGAAACTTCGAATACTGTTATTGCAAACCCGGTTGACGACAATCATGGCGGAACAAAAGAAATCTGGAGAACATTCTGGATATTGTTAGTACTTACCATTGTAGAGTTGATATTAGGCTATATATTGATAGGAGTTGAAAGTACAGGTATGCGTATGGCACTTAAAGGGTTTATTATTATTTTAATGCTCGCTAAAGCCTTTTACATAGTTGCCTATTTTATGCATTTAAAGTCAGAAATTAAGAATTTAATTATAACTATAATAGTACCTTTATCGCTTCTGATATGGGCAATAGCTGCCTTTCTATACGACGGTAACTCGTACCGGCATAACAGGAATGCTTATGATCCTTTTAAAAGAGATAGAAGCAATGTGAAGGCAATTAATGGACAGCCGGAAGAAAAAGTTAACAGTAAAGAAAAGCGAAAAGGTGCGATTGAGTAAGTGTTTTCATCTGTAAATAAAGAAACAAAAAGACCATCGCAGGATAGCGGTGGTTTTTTTTTTAAATAATAAATAAAATGAATAGAAAAGCTGTTTTAGCACTTTGTATTGCGCTTTTAATTCCTGTTGTCTCTTATTTTATTCTGAAAGCTGCCAGCGAAGAGGCTGTGATAATGCCAAGGAGGTATTATGCAGACTCTGTAGCCACAAAAACAGTTGACGGCAAGACCACTACTGATACTGTGTGGCATAAAACCGGTAACATAACACTTTTAAACCAGTTAGGTGATACTGTAAGTTTATATGATATTAAAAACAGGGTTATTGTTGCTGATTTCTTTTTTACCCGCTGTCCTTATGTCTGTCCGGCAATGACAAAAAATATGGCTAAGCTGCAGCAATCTTTTTCCCATTTCAACGAAGGCAGAAAAGTAGTTGACTCTTCTGTTGTGCGGTTTCTTTCCTTTTCTATTGATCCTGATCGGGACTCTGTGCCCGCATTAAAAAAGTATGCGGACAAGTATAAAGTTGACCATGATAACTGGTGGTTACTCACTGGTGATAAAAAGACCATCTACACTTTTGGATTTGATGAACTAAAGATAGGATTGGTTGAAGGTGGAAATGTTGATAGCTCATTTATGCATTCTGAAAAATTTGTTTTACTGGATAAAGATTACGTAGTACGAGGATACTATAACGGCCGTGATACTGCCTCGCTGGCTTCTTTAGCTCAAGATATCGGGCTGCTGATGCTTGAAAAAGACAGGAAGAAAAAATTCAATATTTTCCAGGCTAATTAAAAAAATTAAAATATTATTTATGTTAGAGGCTACCCTGCAGAAAAATGATAAAAAAGCCTATTGGCTCATCATTACTTTTTCTGTGGTTGTATTTGCACTTATTGCTGCATTAGGCAATTTTAAGATAAGCATTCATTCAGATTTTGACGTACATGTTTTTGCCAAAATAAATGCCGTCATTAACACTGCAGTTGCGCTGTTGCTGATTGCTGGGCTTATTGCTGTAAAGAATGGAAAATATCGGTTGCATCGCAATGTTATGATAACTGCAATGCTGTTATCTATTCTTTTTTTGATTTCCTATATTGCTCATCACTTACTTGCTGGTGAGGCAAAATTTGGAGACTTAAATCATGACGGACTTCTAAGCAATGAAGAAAAACTGCAGGCTGGCGCACTGCGTGTTTTTTACCTGCTGCTGCTTTTTACTCATATTTTGCTTGCCGCTATTATTCTGCCTTTTATTTTATTTACAGCTTACCGCGCCTTAACTTCAGAATGGCCTGCGCATAAGAAACTGGCAAAATATACCTGGCCTTTATGGTTATATGTAGCTGTTACAGGTCCTGTAGTTTATTTTTTGATAAGTCCTTATTATACCTAAATTCAGGATATTTAAGCAAATAAAACATCTACTCACCCAACTGCAAAACCTTAATAGCAGAAGGATGTTTTGCATCATGATAAATCCTTATAGTCTCAGGCACAAAATCTTTATCATCTGCCTTGGCGATAGTCATAAATTTTTGCGGGTTTCTATCAATAAGCGGAAACCAACTGCTTTGTATCTGCACCATTATTTTATGTCCTTTTTTAAAACAATGCGCAATATCATTAAGCTGGTAAGTTACCCTCGTTATTTTACCGGGAACAAATGGTTCAGGTTTTGAAAAGCTGTTTCTGAATTTGCCTCTTAAAACTTCTGCTCTTACCAGGCGTTGCATGACGGCCACTTTTTTTCCGTTTTCATTTGCCTCACTATCCGGCAGCACATCTATTAGCTTAACAACGAAATCTGCGTCTGTACCTGAGATGCTGACATACAAATCTGCTGTTACAGGTCCGGCTAAGGTTACATCAGTCTGCAAGGCGGAGCTTTGATAACTCAGCACGTCTTTTCTTTCTGTTGCAAACCGCTGGTCAGCCACCATGTATTCGTTATCCCGCTCTGCGCTACTGGTATTGAGGTAAGGAACAGGATCGGAGGGATTGGAAATATATTGATCATACCCCGCAGATAAATTCTTTTTAAACGAAAGGCTTTTATTGCTGCCTAAAACCCAGGTAACCCGCCTTGCATTTACGGGAGGCCATGCAGAAAACTCTTTCCATTTATTTGATCCGGTTTCAAAGATGGTAGCTTCTGCTGCATTAAAAGTTCCTTTTCCCTGTAAATAGTATTCAAAAAATTCATGCTCAAGCTTCTGAAAATATTGACTTGTGTTCGAATGAAAGTCATGTGTTCCAAAGTTATCCCACTTACCTCGTGACCATGCTCCATGCGTCCATGGGCCCATAATCAGGCGATTATTGTTTTTTACGTTTTTCTTTTCTATTGCTTCATACGTTTTTAACGCGCCAAACAAATCTTCAGCATCAAACCATCCTCCGGTAACCAGCACTGCCGGTTTTATATTTTGTAAATGTGTTCGTATGTCTCTTGCCTGCCAGTATTCGTCTTTTGTCTGGTGCTGCAGGTATTCGTTCCATATTTTGCTTTTGTTATTAAAGCACAATTGGTTAGCATTCCTTATACTTCCCATTTTTAAGTAGTTAACGTAGGCATTGGTGATCTTTTGGTCACAAATAGGAGGATATGATGTCCAAAGAGTATCTCTGGGATAATCAAAATCATTCATAAAGCTGTAGTTATCCATTAAGAAAAACGCCCCGCGATGATAGGCGTCATCACCTTCAAACTCGTCTGTAACAGGCGCCTGCGGCGATACTGCTTTCAAAGCAGGATGAGCATCGGGAAGAGACGCTGTCGCATAAAAACCCGGATAAGAAATGCCATATATCCCAACCTTGCCATTGTTGTTGCTTACGTTTTTCAGAAGCCATTCAATTGTGTCGTAAGTGTCGCTGCTTTCATCCACATCTTTATTCGATCTTTTATCTTTTATGTAAGGTGTCATTTCTTCAAACTTTCCTTCGCTCATATACCTTCCTCTTACATCCTGGTAAACATAAATGTAAGCGTCATTGTCAAAAAATTTGTCCGGCCCTAACTGTTTCCTGTATTTATCTTCTCCATAAGGACTGCATGAATAAGGAGTTCTTACCATAAGAATTGGAAACTTGCCTGTTGCATTATCAGGAAAATAAATAGCAGTAAAAAGTTTGGTTCCGTCTCTCATCGGTATCATTCTTTCGATCTTGGTAAAGCTGATTTTTACAGGGTTTGCATATAGAGACGGCGATAGACTTAGCACTAATAAAAATGAAATAAGGTACTTCATAAGTATAAATAAAAGTAAGTTATAATGATACAAATAAAACTATGCTAATTCAAGGGCAGGATCCCAGAATACTTTTTCAAAATTCAGTATTTTATCATTTTCAACCGTTATTCCTTCTTTTTGCAAAAGTTCTTCCATAAGTGTTGCCGTGGCAAAATGTGCTTTGCCCGACAGCATCCCGTTTCTGTTTACTACGCGTTGTGCGGGCACTTTTGGCTGTACATGAAAATTTACGTTCATTGCATAACCCACCATTCTTGCTGATGATTTTAACCCGAGATAACTTGCAATCGCCCCATAAGTTGTTACTCTTCCTTCCGGTATTTGCCTTACAACATCCCAAACGTTTTCAAAGAAAGTATAGTTTTTACTGCTGTCTGCAACAGGAAGTTCTGAAGTCGTTTTGTTCTGTTTCATTTTGCGCCTAAACTTATTCTAAAGAACGGTTAATAAATTTAATAAACGGCATGAGCGCAGTAAAGGCAGACACAATTTTTTGCAGCAAACCTTTTGAAACAAGATCATCATCGGTAAGTGTTTGCATCGCTACCAAACTTTTTAATTTCAGGTATTCAATACCGGGATTATCTTTTTCGTAGCCTTTTGGTTCACGGCTCAGTTTAAATTCCCCTTGCTCGAGATCGCCGTATGTTTTTTTAAAATCGTTCTGGCTAATAATACCCGAAAACTCGTCCCAGCTATAATCAATTTCCTGTCTTATTTTTTTTAGCTGAGGTGCTTCAGGCATCCGGATGCCGCCGCCGGCCATACTTTTATTTCCAGGTTCTAAGTGTAAATAATATCCTGCAAAGCCTGACTTCTTCCCTCCTTTGTCAAAGCTTGCGCCCATGTTGGGTTTGTAGGGCGTTTTATCTTTGCTAAACCTGACATCACGATATTGACGAAAAACGCAATTTTTTGCCTCAAGCGGCGCAATGTCTGAATCGACTTTTCCGAAAGATGTAATGATATCTTTTACCAGCTTTTCAAAATCATCTTTGGCTTCAGTAAACAAATGCCTGTTTTCTTCAAACCAGGGTTTATTGTTATTTTTTTGAAGCTTTTTAATGTAAGTAAGTGTGGATGGCTGCAGCATAGATTTTATAATTAACAAAGCAACAAATAAATTTGATAGGAAAAGGGGTTTATGAAAAGGATTTAACTGCGGAAGAAAATTAATCTTATTTTGCTAATATGAAAAAAAGTCGAGGACCGCAGTTTTTAGAATATGTTAATCCTATTATAGAGGTTTTGAAAGAAAGCGGAGGTTATGGAAATGCTTCTGAAATTGTTGAAAAGGTAATTGATAGATTAAATATTACGGACGAATCTGTCAATGAAACATCTGCTTCCGGGCAATCAGTAGTAAAAAATAGAATTCAATGGGCAAGATTTTATTTAGCGAAAGCAGGATTGATAGATACAGAAAAAAGAGGAATATGGCAATTAACACAAGAAGGTTTTGACGCAAAATTGAATCAGGAACAAGTGTATCTTTTATTTAGAAAAGTTCATAAAGTTTTTGAACCTGAAAACAAAAAGCAAGTTTTAGTTAAAGAGGAAAACATAGATAATGAAGTTGTCGAAGATGAAGAACATTCTATTGTACTGCTTAATACTTTAAAAAACTTAAAAGCTGATGGTTTTGAAAAAATTTGTAAAAGACTACTCACAGAAATTGGCATTCACGATATAGTAATTACGGGGCGCAGTGGCGACCAGGGAATAGACGGTATTGGTTTAATAAAATTGAATGATGTTGTTAATTTTAATATTGTATTTCAATGCAAGAAATATAAAGAAGCAGTAGCACCGTATCACGTAAGAGATTTTAGAGGTGCAATGCAGGGAAGAGCAGATAAAGGCTTGATTTTGACTACAGGCAGATTTACTCAAGAAGCAAAAAAGGAAGCAAGTCGGGATGGTGTACCACCTATCGAATTAATTGACGGAGAAAAATTAATTTCATTATTTGAGAAGTATCAATTAGGGTTGAAGCCCATTACAGTTTATCAAATTATTCCTGAATTTTTTAAGAATTTTCAATAAGCTGAAGTTTTAGTTTTATTTCCCAACCAATTCCAAAAAATCATCTTCGCTGATAATTTTAACCGTATTAATTTTTTTAGCTTTCTCAAATTTACTTCCGGCGTCTTCGCCAACTACCAGATAATTTAGTTTGCTGCTTACGCTTCCCAATATCTTTCCGCCATGTTGCTCTGCCATTTCTTCTGCTTCGGTTCGCTTCAGCTTATTAAGTGTTCCAGTAAATAAGAATGTTTGCCCGTTTAATCCGCCTTCAGGCACTGCTTCATTTTTCTTGTTATTCATTTCAATGCCCAATTTCTCTAATTGCTGCAGCATCTCAATGTTTTGTTCATTCTGAAAAAAAGTATGAACGCTTTTGGCAACTTTTACGCCGATATCTTCAAACGTCTGCAGCTTTTCCTCAGAAAAATCTTTGAGATCAAAAAGATGATTAACCGCATTTGCCAATACTTTAGCTGTCGTCTCACCAACATAGCGAATGCCAAGCGCAAAAATCAGACGGTTTAGCGGCTGATGTTTTGACTCTTCAATAGCTGATTGTAAATTTTCGATTGATTTTTTTCCAAAGCCAGCCATTTTACTTATCGCTTCAAAATCAATTGTATAAATATTGGGAATGTCTTTCAATATTCCTAACCCGTAAAACTTCTTCACATTTGCTTCGCCAAAACTTCTTATGTCCATGGCGTCTTTGCTTACAAAGTGGATCATTCTTTCCGCTGCCTGTGCCGGGCATTCTATATTTATACACCGCCATACGGCCTCGCCTTCTTCTTTATACAATTCGCTTTGACAAACAGGGCAATTTTTTGGATATATTATTTCAGTTTCACTGCCGTCTCTTACCTCTGCCAATGACTTTACAATATAAGGAATAACGTCGCCTGCACGCTCTACCAAAACCGTATCGCCTATTTTCAGGTCTTTTTCTTTAATTACGTCTTCGTTAAACAATGAAACAGAGCTGACGGTAACACCACTGATAAACACAGGATCAATTTTAGCTACAGGCGTAACCGAGCCTGTTCTTCCCACATTAAATTCTACAGTATGCAGTTTGCTGGTCGCCTGCCGTGCTTTAAATTTATAAGCAATTGCCCAGCGCGGATGGTGCGTGGTCATTCCCATCGCATCCTGCAGGTCAAGGTCATTTACTTTTATCACCATGCCGTCAATCTCGTATGGAAGATCATTTCTTTTTTCTTCATATTCTTTGCAATATTCAATTACAGCATCTATGCCCTTTAAAACCTTCATTTCATTTACCGGACTTCTGAAACCTGTGTTCCAAAGCATTTGTAAAATGCCGGAATGCGTGTGCAGTAAAGCTTCATTTTCTTTGGCAACTTTTTGGTTGGTGTGAGTATAATAGCTGACATTGTATAAAAAAGCTTCCAGCTTACGACGGCCAACATCTTTCGGGTCTTTCATTCGCAGGCTTCCCGATGCAGCATTTCTCGGGTTGGCAAGCGGCGGAATGTTTTGCTCAGCCAACTGTTCGTTGTATTCTTTAAATGCTTTTTTCGACATCATTATTTCGCCGCGTATTTCTATTTGCTGTATTCCATATTTTGAAAAAGATGCCGTAAGCGGAATGGAACGGATTTGTTTAATATTTGTAGTTATATTATCTCCTTCCATGCCGTTGCCTCTTGTTGCGCCCCTGGTTAAATGGTCATTTTCGTAAATCAATGAAATGCTGGCGCCGTCAAATTTTGGTTCTGCACAGTATTCCAATTCATCTTTTTTGGCAACTTCTCTTGCTTTTCTGTCCCAGTCTATAAGATCGTCAGCATTATAACTATTTTCAAGACTAAGCATCGGTACCAGGTGAGCGACCGTTTTAAACGAAGCATTCAGACTGCTTCCCACTCTTTGGGTGGGAGAGTCAGCGGTAAGAAGCTCAGGATTTTCTTTCTCTATCTTTTCGAGCAATTTGTACAACTGGTCATATTCGGCGTCAGAGATGAGCGGATCATTCATTACATAATACCGGTACTCGTGAAACCTAAGCGTTTTACGAAGATTTTCAGCGATCTCAAAAGCTTTTTCAGTATGTTTTTCTCCCGCTAATTCTTTCGTAAGTTTCTGCAGCTCTGTTATTTGTTGTTTTGAATACATATTTCATTATTGGCCATAAAGTTAGGCAGAAAGAGAAAGTGGGGAGAAAATTGAAATGGATAAAAGAAAGAAGGTAAACAGGATGAAGAATGTCTTATTTAACAGTAAAAACGAATTGGCTTTTTAGCAGTAATTTTAATTAATGCGAAGATTATTTTGATTTTTAATTGTTATGATGTTTCTTACGATGAAGAGTTAAAAATAATTAACCTTCTCCAATTAATAGCGCCATTTTCGTCACAAAAATCTTCTAAAAACTCTTTCGTTAATCTATTGACCAGATTTCCATAAGATATCTTGAATTCATTATTTTTTTCTTCGGCTTCATAGCTTAGAGGCTGTATTAATTCTATGTATAACTCAGGTTCTCCGCTTATCAATTCCCAAAATCTTTTACCTGAAATTTTATAGTAATTGCCATTGGATTTATATTCACTTTTTTCATTTGACCTTCCATAGCAGCAACCATTTACACATGTAATATTTGCTTTACCACCAGACGTGCTTAATCTTTTTCTTGCAGTATTAAATTGGTCAATTAATTTTTTTATTTGACTATCATTGCCCCAATTTGGTCCTGATTTAATAGCTACTAAATAGCGTTGTCCATCTTTATCAAAATCTAAATCAATCCCATCTATGCCTGCCTTTCTTCCCTGATAAACTGAGTCATTGATATGAATAGCTAATCTTTCAAGCCAATTCCCAAAAATTCCTTCTTCACTTGATGAAAGGAAAGCATTTAAAATCCCTGCAACTATTTCATTAGCAGTGGTTACATTCTTTGCTTTAAACAGATAAGGATTTTTAGTTTTTAATACTTCTTTAAGTTCAATCTTTTTGACTTTGTCTAAACGTTTTTGATGAAATTCACCTATGTTGTTTTCAACGTATTGTGTAACGTCTTTTAGATTCAACGGTTTCATATTTTTCTTCAGGCTCTAATAGATATAATTCTAAAGGGTTAATTTGGGCTTTTACCATATTATAATATTCTGACACAACATCAATCCCAATTGAATGACGTTTCATTCGATTCGCAACAAAAACAGTTGTTCCCGAACCCATGAAAGGGTCAAGAACTACATCTTTCTCTTTTGTAAACAATTTGATAAACCATTCCGGAAGTTCTTCAGGAAATGCAGCGCTGTGATTTTTATTACTACATTCTGTAGCTAAATGTAAAACGTTGGCAGGATATGCTTTTTCGCGATTCAACCAGTTTGAAATATTTTTTCCAAAGCCGCTGCCAACTTTGGAGTTGTCACGTAACTTATCTGTATTACTAAGATTTTTAAGCCTCGTCTTCGCCCAATCTCCCATGGGGACCATTACTTCTTCCTGGTACATGTTAAACTTCCTATTTTTATTAAACTGAAGAAGTCTTTCCCATGCGTCACGAAAACGGTTTGGCCATTTTCCCGGGTAACAATTTTTTTTATGCCATATAAACTCCTCTGTCCATAACCAACCCTGTTTACGCATTTCAATAATTAATTCCATTACATAAATGCTTCGTTCACCTTCAACAACCTTTTCTTTAATGTTAAGAATGAAAGTACCTGTTGGTTTAAGAACCCGAAGTAGTTCTTTTGTTGCAGGTAGAAACCATTCTACGTATTTGTCAGGATGAATCCCGCCATAAGTATCTTTACGCTGATCTGCATATGGGGGGGATGTTATAATGAGATCAACAGAGTTGTCAGGTAGTTTTTTGAGTATTTCTTTGCTGTCACCCAGGAATAAATCTGTTTTTATTTCCATAATAATCTCTGTTTAAATAAATATAGCCGTTTGTCGGACAACAAAATAATTAGTAAAAAAGGGTGTTCTAAAACAATTGAATTTTAGAGCAGCTTTATGTAATGTATTTATGAGCCTACGCTTTTCAATTTTAATAAGATTTTTTAAATTAAAACACCGTGACACTGAATTATTTAGCAAAAAATTCATCCTGTTTTTTACTAAAAATCAAGACCCAAAGCAAAATAGTAAATAGGTTTTCCTTTAAATAAGCCATCCATTGGCCAGCCTGCGTCTAATTTTAAAAAGTATCCTAAAAGTGTGCTTCTTGCGCCCAAACCATATCCGCCTGCAAATGGTCCGATACCTCCTGCTTTTGTCTTAAAGGTTATCGGATTATTTGCGTCTCCGGTATTATAAATAACCCCTGGCCTTCCAAAATTGTTATACTTACCATTCCAGGCTGTTCCTAAATCTACAAATTGCACTAACTGAAAGTTGCGGAGAAATGCATTGTTAACCGGTTTGTTAAGCAGTGTGGAAAACACCGGCAGACGAAATTCGCTGTTCATAACAAAGGCATTGTTGCCGTTAGCAACGTTTTGCTTAAAACCACGAAGGTTTACTGCCAATGTTTGAAATGCATAGTTTTGATCAGGAGCAGGTCTGTTTGCGTCATTAAATTTAGGACTAAGCCATCCGTCTGCACCTCCTAAATAATAAATAAGTTTGCGGTCTCCCCAACTAAAATCTGCAGCAGCACGAACAGCCCAAATGAAGTTGCGGTAAATGGGTAAATAATGCCGGGCATCAAAACCAAAATTATAAGTATAACCCGGTTTGGTGCTGTCATGTACCGGCACATTCACATCCATGTAAACTTTGTAGCGCAGCCCGTGCCAGATATTTTGTGTCGGGTTAATGGTATTGTCGTGCACATATTCAATTCTTCCCAATGCATATTGCGTTACCTGGTCGGGCACATTAAGGCCGATGCGGTCAGGTTGTTGCTGGGTTATGTTAAAAGGTTTTACAATTGTTCTGTCGCGGCGGTAGGCTACTGTGGCACGTAAACTCTTCACCTCATTCAGAGGATAGCTTCCATTAAACTGGTAAATGTTCGTATTAAACTGTGCATTGTAATCCTGGTTAATTCCCCCGCCGATTAAATTTGCTCCGCTGTGATTAATCGTTCTGTAGTAAGTAAGCCCCCAGTCGAAACGCCTGCGGAAATTCTGAAATCCGAAAAGGTAGTCATTATCTCTAAGATTGGTTCCAAGCCTGAAGCCACCGATAAATTTAATATCCTCCATCAGGTCGCTTACACTTGCACGAAAGGTGAAGTTTAAATTGGAACCGTTTCCTAACTGTATCGGCCCGTTGCCGCCGGCATAAGGTTGGTAACGGTTGATAAGAATATTGTTTGATACTCCGCTCACTATATAATCATTGCTGAATTTCCACCTGTAATCAAATAGTTTTGACCGTTGGAGAACAGTTTCTGCAGGCATTTCCGATGCAGCGTTGGCAGTTGCTGATGAGTCCTTTTTCTCATTATCAAACTCACTTTGAAAAACAGGCGCCTGACCGGCAGAAGATGCAGCTGTATCATTATATACTGTTGCCTTTCCTTCTGCTGCTCTGCGTTCAGCTATTATTTTTTTCAGGTATTCGGTTGGCCTTGCATTTACATTTCTTTTGCGCAGCGCTATCGAGTCCACTCTTAATTTATATAAAAACTTGGTATCACCCTGGCGTGTTACTTCACTGACCTGGCCGCGGTCACCGGCAATTCTGGTCTCAAGCAGGCTGTTTTGATAATTGGTTATAGGAAAAGTATACGTAGAGTCTTTTGTAACCTGGAACATGCTGATGCTGTCGGGCTCATTTTTTTGCCAGGCAACCATTGTAGAGTCAAGCTCTTTGTCAGAAGGATTGCGAAGAATCTCGTCCCCAATATAAAATAGGGTATCAAGCCCTTCCCGCTGTGTTGTAAAAAAGCCGGCCCAGCGGTTGGCTACACCATTTTCATCTGCAACAAAAGTAAAGTGATTCACATTGTATTGTGTCGGATAACGTGCATTGCCATACTTAAGATTGGTTAGTTGTGTTATCTGTTTTTTTGTGGCATAATCAAGCAGAAAAATATTGTACCGGTATTTACCTGGCAATACGGTGTCGCTGCCGGATGCATCAGGACTTGGACGATTACTTGCGAAAATAATACCTGATTTATTAGGAAAAGAAACAAAAGAAGCGTCAAGATCATCATACACATCATTAGTCAGTTGTGTGAGCTTATTGGCTTCTATCTTGTAGCTGAATATATCAGTATGTCCATTTTTGGCTGCCGTTAATAATAGTGTATTTTTATCCAGCATAAACTGAACATCGAGAATCTGGTCAAGGCCCTCAATTTCCTGTTTGTAAGTTTTAAAATTAGCAAGGGCATCATAAACAAACATTTTTATTTTTCCGTTTTCCCAATAAACAACTGCTACCCTTGTTCCTTTGCCGTCCCATGCCATCAGGGGATAAGTGGGATTTATCTCTGTTTTCTCTGTTCTTACGCCGTACTTAAGCAACGTTTTTACAAGCTCATAGTTTTCATAATAACCAACAGAGTAGATGCCTTTATTATATTGCGCCACTACATAATTAAAGCTGCGTGGATTTGGATTAGCCTGAAAGCGGAAAAAATCTTTCCGGGCGCTGACATCTTCCGTAACAGCAATGGTTCCTTTTGGTACATTTCGCCGCTGGCGTATATCTTTAAAATATTTGTCCTGCTCATAATCCATAAAGTCACTCAAAACCGCTTTAAACTTCTTTTTAGCTATTCGCTGCGAAGCGCTGTTGAGACTTTTATAAATACGGGCGAGGTATAAAAAATAAGCTACGTTTTCCTTTCTGTATTTTTCATCAATATAAAACCAAAAAGAAGCGCCGGCAAGCAAAGGCTTATCAAAAGCAAACTGGTAAAAGTTTTTATAGCTGTCGCCGAGTATTGCACTTTTCAACTGGTCATCTTTTTCGGTGCTCCATCTCTCGGCTATATAGCTTACGTAGCCATCGGTTAACCAACGCGGCAGATCGAGCAGAGCCTGGTTACTCGCAAATTCTCCTATATCCTCTCCAAACAATTGGTTGTCTAATAATACCCTGGCAATTCCTTCTCTTATTTGTCGTTTTAAATCAGCATGATTACCGTTGAAATAAACTACCATTTTATTGTTAACAAGCTTTGTCGTGCCGCCGCCCTGAGCATTCAACAGTTCAGTGCCAAGACCTATATTAGTGCTGCGATAATCATTGTAATTGTCATAGATAACTATGTTTATGTTACGCTGGAGCGAATATTCTACCTGTGCCTCAATACCTGGTAATTCCTGCTCCGCTACCTGCAAAACATATTTGCCAAGCTCAAGACCGCCTTGGTTGAAGTAGGTATTGAAATTGGGGGATTGATAAAATTTCCATGTAAATTTTTTATGCTGAATCCTGTTCTTTCCAAATTCAACCGCGTTTACCTGTGCAGTTGTAATAATCGAAAAAAGACAAAGCCCTATAAAAATACTTATTCTGTTGCTCATACTGTTAAAATGCATATCCGGTCTTTAGAGTTTTAAAATTAGGATAAAAACGTTGTAATTTCCGTTAATTTACATTTATGTTAACCATTAAGAAGTTTACTTTCAATCCTGTTGCAGAAAACACTTACATACTTTACAACGAAGCAAAGGACGCAATCATTATTGATGCAGGGTTTTACTTTGATGAAGAAAAGCAAAAGATGCAGGATTTCATTAATATCAATGGTTTAAGTCTCGTTCAACTGCTTAACACGCATGCCCATCTCGACCATGTTTTTGGCAATAAATGGATTTATGAAAATTACGGATTAGAGCTTTTTTTGCATCCAAATGAAGAACAGGTTTTACAATTTGCACCGCAATCAGCACAGATATGGGGAATGCCTTTTGAAAATTACGAGGGCCCCCTTCATTTTCTTGAAAATAATGATGTTGTAAAGCTCGGTGAAGATGAACTGGAAGTGTTGCTTGCGCCCGGACATTCACCTGGCAGCATTTGTTTTTATTGTAAAAAACAAAAATTTTTGATTGGAGGAGATGTATTATTCAGAGAAAGTATCGGGCGCACTGATCTTCCGGGAGGAAATCATGCTGCGCTGGTAGAAAATATCCAAAATCAATTATTTATCTTACCGGACGATGTAACAGTATATCCGGGTCATGGAGAAACTACAACAATTGGACATGAGAAAATGCACAATCCTTTTTTGAAAGCGCAGCGGTAGTTTGGATAAATATTGCACCTTGTGTTTCTTTTTTTATAGCAAAATCTGTCTTTGAACAATGCCTGGTGAAAATAGGATGATTTGGCATGTCCAATTGCATTCCTCATCTTCAGCTCATCTTTATTCAACTATCTTAGCAAAAATTTTTTTAATGGAAGGAAGGAAAGCGGGTGAAAGCTTTATTATTATGAATGAATTTGTGCTGCCCAATGATACCAATACTTTTGGCAACCTTATGGGCGGACGCCTCATGTACTGGATGGACATTGCAGCAAGCATGTCTGCAGCACGGCACTGCAACTTTCCCTGCATGACGGCGAGCGTTGATAATCTGAGCTTCAAAAATTCAATTAAACTGGGTAATGTAGTACATATCGAGGCAAAAGTATCAAGAGCTTTTACTACATCTATGGAAGTTCACTTAAAAGTATGGGGCGAAGATATTGTGCATCAATATCGTTATGAAAGCAATGAGGCATATTTTACATTTGTAGCATTAGACCCCGCGGGCAAGCCAAGACCTGTGCAACCTCTGATAACAGAAACAGAAGAGGAAAAATTATTGTATGAAAGTGCTTTAAGAAGAAGACAACTGAGACTAATACTTGCCGGAAAAATGATGCCGCATGATGCAAGTGAGTTAAAAGCTTTGTTTGTAAAAGACTGATTAGACAGATTCTCTTTTATCCGCTATTTTATTATCAGCAACTTTCATTCTGTGGTGAGTGCCTTTTAGCATAAATTTTTTACTTTGTTCGATAGAGTCCATTACCTGTTCCAGTATTACATCTGCCGGCTGGTCATAATCAATTACCAAAGGTTCTTTTATTCTTACGGTTAACAGGGTGCCTTTCTTTTTAAACGCAAGTCCTTTTTTATTAAAAGCTCTCCAAAAACCATTAATAACCACCGGAACCACTATGGGCCGGTGATTTTTGATAATGTACGCCGTACCTTTTCTGGCGGGGGCAAAAGGTTTGGTTGTACCCTGCGGAAAGGTAATTATCCAACTTGAATGCAAGGCACGTTCAATCTTTCTCGTATCCGACGGGTCAAGTCCACGCCTTACTTCTGTGCCGTCTGTCTTCCAGGTTCTCTTTACCGTCAGTGCGCCGGCAAGCGTAAAAAAATTGCTTATCAGGCTTCCTTTCATCGTTTCTTCAGCAGCCACATAATAGACATTGGTAAATGGATTTAATAAATAGATCGGGAAACCTAATTTGTTTCGTCTGTGCCATTTTACTGCACAAAAAATATGCAGAAAAGTAATTACATCGGCAAAATAAGTCTGGTGATTACTTACAAACAGCACATTATTTTTTGGAAGGTTTTCTATGTTTTCCGTTCCCTCAATTTTAAGCTTGTTTACAATCGCAAGCATCGGGTACGAGAATATGCCAACGATAGCATACACTATGGCGCGTACTATTCTTACATGTTTTAATTTTTCAACCAGTTTACTCATATAGTTGATTTAGGCTTCAGCAATCAGGCGGTGCAAAATAATGAATGTAAATGCAATGTTAAGAACAGTTTTTATTAAAATTACTTTTGTGTAATTATAATCAAAATTTCATCGTTATTTAAAATAAAGTTATGAAAAGAATTTTGACAGGCATGGTTGCATTTTTTAGTTTACTAAGCATTCGTGCAGTAAGCCAGGAAACGACGGTAAAGCAAAAAACAATTAATGTATCAGGCCTTGCCGAGATGGAAGTAGTGCCCGACGAGATTTACGTGCAGGTGGAACTACGGGAATACGATAAAAAAGGCGGAGCAAAAGTGGACATTGACGCAATAAAAAATGACTTTTTAAAAGCAGCATTAAGCACAGGTCTAAATGAAAGCGACATTAGTGTACAGGGTTACCAGGGGTGGGACGGAAACTTCTGGCTGTACAAAAAAAACAAAAAGAAAAACCCTGATCTGAAAGCCAGCATTACATACCAGGTTAAGCTGGCCACCACAAAAAAGATGGACGAATTGGTGCAAAAGTTAGATGATGAGGCTACGCAAAGTTTTTTTATCTCAAAAGTAAGCCACAGTAAAATACAGGAATTTAAAAAGCAACTAAAAATACAGGCGGTAAAATCAGCAAAAGAGAAAGCTGCCTATCTTGCTGAGGCTATCAACGAAAAAGCAGGTCAGGCGCTAACTATAAATGAACCGAATGAAATAAGTCCCCAGCCAATGTTTTCAAACAGAATGGTAAAAATGGCAGCAGAAAACGCGGACAACGGCAATGAACAGGCGCCGAATATTGATTTTAAAAAAATGAAGCTGCAGTTTGAAGTAAATGTTGTGTTTGCATTACAATAGTTGAAAGGTTTTACAAGGGTTAATCCATCTTTTATATTTTTTATCTGCATTATTGTAAAATATGCCGACGCTATCTTCGCGCCAATAAATAAATAATGGATTTAAATACAGTGATTTTTGATATGGATGGTTTGCTTATAGACAGTGAGCCTCTGTGGAGCAAAGCAGCAACCGAAGTTTTTGCACATTACGGAAAGAAAATGAGCCTTGCAGATTTTGCATCAACAACAGGATTACGTACGATGGAGTTTGTTTTGTGGTGGCTGCGCGATTATAAATTTGATGATACAGAACTTGAAAAAGTGTCTAAAAAAATAATTGACCTTGTAATAGAAAAAATCAGCCTAAAAGGCAAAGCGATGCCCGGTCTTGCCTATATTCTTGATTTTTTTGTGCAAAGAAATTTTAAAATCGGGATAGCTACTTCTTCTCCTCTTAGGGTCGCTGATACGGTTTTAAATCTTTTAAACATAGAAAAATATATACAGGCAATAACATCCGCAGAAAAATTGCAGCATGGCAAACCTCATCCGCAGGTTTACCTTGAGTGTGCAGAAGCGCTGCAGTCTTCTCCGCTTGAGTGTGTTTGTTTTGAAGACTCTGTAAACGGAATGATTGCTGCAAAAGCTGCAAGAATGAAATGTGTAGTTGTGCCCGCATACAGCCAGCAAAAAGATGAAAAGTGGAGTATTGCAGATTTAAAGGTTTCTTCTTTAAAGAATTTTAGCGCGCTGCATATTAATTTGCTTTAGCCTGAAAAAATTTAAAAAGGAGTACTTTAATGAAAAAGAAAATCAATAATAATAAAAATCTTACCTCCTTTGAAGACCATCTTGACCAGCAGTATGGTAAGAGAGGAATAAAAAAGCGGGAGGCGTACGAGCAGGAATGAGGCATTCAAATTAGGAGTACTCATTCAGGAAATGCTGGAGAAAAATAATATAACACAGGAACAACTTGCTGCTAAATGCGGAACAACTAAATCTTACATTTCCGAATTGAAAACAATGCAACTGACATAAGACTTTCAACCTTTAAGCGAATATATAAATGAAGGCTTTGGAGGTCGTTTACATTTATCTGTACAGCTTTAACAAAGAGGCACAAACCACAGCGTGCGAATTGCCAAACATTGAAGCTGAACGGAATTCTAATTAAGCTTTGAACATTTTGTGAACAGCAATGGAGCGTTGACCACCTAAATTTTACAAAGCAAGACTTAAATTATTATCTTCATGCCGACATTTAACACAGCATGAAGATTGAAAAATATCATCTCAAATCTGATAACACACTTACTTATTTTGAGTTTATCAGTGCAGGTTCAAAAGGTGCCATACGAAAGATGATTGAATTTCAGGTTACTGCTACCCCAAATCTTTTTAATCTTGCTTTTGGTGATAAAAATCCTGAAACAGGCGAAATTAATGATTTAGTAATTAGCAATAATGGTGACACAGAAAAGGTACTTGGAACTGTAGTTGCTGCACTATATGCTTTTTTCGGCAGAAATCCCGAAGCTATTGTTTATGCAACAGGCAGCACATCCGCCAGAACAAGACTTTACAGAATTGGAATAACTCAGTTTTATAATGAAATACAAAACGACTTTTCCTTGTACTGACAAATTGGCGACAAACTCAATGTTTTTGAAGTAGGAATAGAATGTGAAGGCTTTGTAGCTCAAAGAAAATTTGAGTAACTTGCACTTATGAAAACAGAAATAGAAAAGAAGATAGAAGAGCTTAACAAAAGCAGAGCTCCAATTGTTGCAATTGACCCATCTTTGAATAAATATCAAGGAAAAGTATTATTTCCTAACAAATTGGCTTTAGCAGAAGAAAAGCTCAAAGGAGTGAAACTACCTGAAATTAAGAAGCACAGCCGCTAACATCGGTATTACTAAAATGCAGGCTGGCGTAACGTGTCTTTCAACTTTTGTTTTTTTAATTAGCTGCATCCATCTTGACGTTACAAATTTAGCAAATTACAAATCATCATCTTTCAATTATAAATTTGGCTTCAGTTAGCCGGGCTTGACGGAATGCTATTTCCTGCACATGGGCAATAATTTAACGTGAACCGTATATCTTTCAATTTTTGTAGTGCCAATACCAATCATCGGCAAAACGAAACGTAATATTTCTTTGTCTGTAAACAGATATTGCATAAGAGAAAGCAGCCGGATAGGTTTCGGCGAAGGCGAAGAAATTCTGAAAAAAAAGAAGCAGTTGCAGAAACAAGCAGGTGAGGGCTGTTGCGATAACGCAAAGCGGCTGAGCTTTTAATATAAAATTTATCAGGCGGTTGACAAAAACTAACCGGGAAAACCTATTTCCGCATCTCCTCTTTCATAACCTTCATCAATCAATAAATTTTTTCCATCAGCAGCAGTGGTTGCTAATTCATCGCAGCGGTTATTAAGAGGATTGTCTGCATGACCTTTTACCCATTTAAAAGTTACCCGGTAATCTTTAGCGAGCTTATAATAACGCATCCAGAGGTCTTTGTTTTTTTTGCCTCCGGCAAAATTTGTTCGCACCCATTTGTCAAGCCATTTTTCCTCAACAGCCCTTACTATGTATTGGCTATCGGAATAAATGGTTAATGAGATATTTTTTTTGGTAAGGCTTTCGAGCGCAGTAATTACGCCGAGCAATTCCATACGATTATTGGTCGTTTTTCTATAACCTGCGGAGATTTCTTTTCGTTTATCGCCATACATTAATATTGCTCCAAAACCGCCGGGCCCGGGATTGCCCCGGCTGGAACCATCTGTGTAAATAATAAGCTGATGACCTTCAAATGCCATATTACAGGTAATATTCTCCTTTTAAATATAAAACAGCTTTTCCGGCCATCATTACGCGGTCGCCTTTGTCTTCGCAAAATAATTCGCCTTGTCTTGCTGATAATTGTTTGGCCGTAAGTGTTGTTTTATTCAGTTCCTTAGCCCAGTAGGGGATGAGGTTGCAATGTGCCGAACCGGTCACAGGATCTTCACCAATAACACTGTTGGGAACAAAAAACCGAGATACAAAATCAACATTTTTCGATGGTGCAGTTACGATTATTCCAACAGTATCAAGTTGATTGAGATAATTAAAATCAGGAACAATTTGCTTGATTAATGTTTCATCTTCATACACTAAAAAATAATCTCTTGACTTAAGCACTTTTGCTGGAGGAAAGTTTACACCTTTCAGTAAAGCTTCAGGTATTTCGCAAGGCTGCGGCATCCGGCTGGGAAAGTTTAATTCAATTAAATCTCCCTTTTTTCTTACAACAAGCTCTCCGCTTTTTGTGTAGAAATGTATGTCTTCAAAAGAATAATTAAGATGATTAAAAAGCACAAAAGCTGAAGCCAGCGTAGCGTGGCCGCACAAGTCTATTTCATACTCAGGCGTGAACCACCGTAATTTATATCCTTCACCTTCTTTTACAAAAAAGACAGTTTCGCTAAGATTATTTTCTGCTGCAAGTTTTTGCATTGGTTCATCCGGCAGCCATTCTTTCAAAGGGCAAATAGCGGCAGGGTTACCGCCAAAGAGTTTAGAGGTGAAAGCGTCAACATGGTATATAGTAAGAGAGTTAAGCATGTAATTTCATTTATGTTTTTTATTTTTAGCCACAAAGACAGAAAGGCACAAAGAATCATTAAGAACAATTTATTTTCTTACTGCACGTACCTCTCTTCTCAATCCTGCTACACCTGCAATAATCCCAAGTTAAAATCAGCCATAACCGGTTTGTTATTTGCAGCAGCAATTCCTTCCGCAATAACTTTCCGTGTATCAAGCGGGTCAATGATTTCATCTGCCCAAAGACGGGCAGCAGCGTAGTAGGCAGTTGTTTGCCTGTCGTATTGCCCTTTTAGCTTGCTTAGCAATTCCTGTTCTTCTTCGTGACTCACTTGTTGTCCTTTGGCTTTCATTCCGGCTACCTGTATTTGCAGCATAGTTTTTGCTGCCTGCTCGCCGCCCATTACTGCAATTTTAGCAGTTGGCCATGCATACATAAATCTGGGGTCATACGCTTTGCCGCACATAGCATAATTGCCTGCGCCATAACTATTACCGATAACGATGCTGATTTTAGGAACCACCGAATTGGCAACGGCATTTACCATTTTTGCTCCGTCTTTTATAATGCCCGACTGCTCACTTCTGCTGCCGACCATAAAGCCCGTAACATCGTGCAGAAAAATAAGCGGGATTTTCTTTTGATTGCAATTCATAATAAACCTCGCTGCTTTGTCGGCGCTGTCATTATATATCACTCCGCCCATTTGCATTTCTCCTTTTTTATTTTTTATCACAAGCCGCTGGTTTGCTACGATGCCCGCAGCCCATCCGTCAATTCTTGCATACCCGCAAAGTATCGTTCTTCCATAATGCTCTTTAAATTGTTCAAATTCGCTGTCATCAACAATTCTTTCTATTATGTCAAGCATATTATAAGGCTTTCCTGCGGAAAAAATACCATAGATTTCTTTAGGGTCTTTTTTTGGTGCAACAGAAGCTGCCCGGTTAAAGCCCGCAGTTTTTGGCGCTGCTATTTTACCTATTATTTTTTTAACCTGGTCAAGACATTCCTGCTCTGTAGAAAATTTATAATCCGCTATTCCGCTGATCTCATTGTGGGTTGATGCTCCGCCTAAAGTTTCGGCGTCTACGTCTTCACCAATGGCTGCTTTTACCAAATATGGGCCTGCAAGATAAATACTGCCATTACCTTCTACCATTAAAGTTTCGTCGCTCATAATTGGTAAATATGCGCCGCCTGCTACGCAAGCGCCCATCACTGCTGCAATCTGCGTTATCCCCATTGCACTCATTTTGGCGTTATTTCTGAATATCCTTCCAAAATGTTCTTTATCCGGAAATATCTCATCCTGCAAAGGCAAAAAAACTCCGGCGCTGTCTACGAGGTAAATGATGGGAAGATTGTTTTCCATCGCCATTTCCTGCATTCTCAAATTTTTTTTACCCGTAATGGGAAACCATGCGCCTGCCTTTACCGTTTGGTCGTTTGCGACAATTATACATTGTCTTCCGCTCACATAACCCATTCCTGCCACGGTGCCGCCCGCAGGGCATCCGCCTTGTTCTGCATACATTTCAAAACCTGCAAACGATCCGATTTCGATAAATGGCTTTTCAGCGTCTGTTAAATAAGAAATCCTCTCACGTGCAGTTAATTTATTTTTCTCGTGTTGTTTTTCAATTGATTTTCTTCCTCCGCCCAGCTTTATCTGTTCATAATGCTGCTCAATATGGCTGACTGCTATTTTCATTGCATCTTCATTCTTATTAAATTCCAGATTCATATTTGAACGGGTTGTAACCAAAGATAAGTCAGGAGCACACTTAAAAATGTTCTTTTGGACAGCAAAGAAAATAATGACGTGATTCCATATCAAGCGCTAAAATCGCCTGCTTATCTGTAACCAGTCTCAAGTGTCTCAGGTTTAGATTTTCTTTTTACCATTATCCTTGCAAGTATGGTTGGCTTTTTTAGAAAAATTATCGAAGCTGTAAGCGTTAAAATTTCATCTTCCGTTAAAATTGTAACTAAAGTTATATCCGCTGCATTGTTTTTGATGGAGGAGGTTTTGCATAAGTATTAAAGTGAGCGTTATTATATAAACGCTCACTTTCATTTAGCTTTGTTTTATAAAGAGATTAAACCCTTTTCAAAATTTACCAGATGAAATATTTCTTAACTGTATTTTTCCTTTGTTTTTGTTTATCCGGTCTGCTGGCGCAGGAAAAGCATTTTGTTTTTATTCAGTCTGATAATAACCTGCCTTTTTATGTTTCTCTTAATGGAAAGCTATACAGTTCTGCTGCAAGCGGCTATATGATCATTCCTCAACTTACTGACGGCCATTATAATTTTTCTGTAGGCTTCGCAAAAAACGCCTTTCCTGAGCAGGGCTTCGGGTTTGTGATTGATAATAAAGATCTGGGCTTTAATTTAAAAAATCAGGGTGAAAAAGGTTGGAGCCTTTTCAATCTTCAGTCACTTAATGTAACTATGGCGGGAAGCAGCCCATCAAATGAAATAGCTAAAGCGATCAGTGAAAAAGAACAGCCAAAAGATGATTTTGAACCCTTAATTTCATTTGACAAAAAAAGTAAAGAAACAGTCGTGAAAACGAAAGAAACCGCAGATACATTGGCAACGGGACTGGCAGCAAAAAATGACAAGCCTAATGAACAGGAAGCTGGGCAAAATAATGCTGTAAGTAAACAAGATAATAACAATGCCCCAATAACAGATGTAAAAAAGGTCTCGGAAAGTAAGGATGAAGATGGCATGCACTTGTCGTATAAAGATGATAATGGTAAAAACACAGATACCATCAACATCATGATCCCTTCTGCAAAATCATCTTCAAATACCGAAAACACTGTCGCGTCTTCTGAAACAAGTAACGCTGATAATACAGATGCTTCATCAAAACCGGTTACATCTGAAAACGTGGCAGCAGCAAGAGACAGCTTAAAGTTTTTAGATATAAACCCGGATAAATCTAAAACTGATGCCGGAGCAAATAATAATAATAATACGCCGGCAATAACAAACAGTAAATGTAAAAATATAGCAACAGACGAAGACTTTATCCGTCTGAGAAGAAAGATGGCAATGCAGGCGTCAGACGAAAAAATGATTAATGAGGCAAAAAAACTATATCGCAATAAATGCCTTACAACAAGCCAGATTAAAAAATTGTCAACTTTATTTTTGTCAGACGAAGGAAGATATAATTTCATCAATGCTTCTTATAATTCTGCGTCTGATGCATCTGAATATTCTACGCTGCAGTCAGAGTTTATTGATCCTGCATTTGTCAATCGGTTCAAAGCAATGCTTCAATAATATTTCATGCGTTAAATAAAGCAGATGAGGTATTTTATTGAAGTAAGCTATAAAGGAACAAATTACGCAGGATTCCAGGTACAACATAATGCAGCCACCATTCAGGGCGAAGTAGAAAAGGCGCTTGCAATCTTTTTTCATTCTCCGCTTGGTTTAACAGGTTCCTCGCGTACAGATGCCGGCGTACATGCCTTGCAAAACTTTTTTCATACAGACCTTGAAACAGCATATAATCCTGCTGTCATTTATAATATCAATGCTTTATTGCCTAAAGACATAGTTGTAAAATCAATTTTTCCGGTTCCGGAAAATATTCATTGCCGCTTTTCAGCAACAGCCCGTGAGTATAAATATTTTATTTCCCCGGATAAAAATCCTTTTACAACAGATACTGCATGGTATTACCCATACGCTGTAGATATAGAACTTTTAAAGGAAGCTTCAGCTATTTTATATAATTACACTGATTACACAGCTTTCTCAAAACGCAATACACAGGTTTTTACTCATGAATGCAATATTCTCAGAAGTGAATGGACTGTTGAAAATAACACGTTGATTTATACAGTAAAAGCAAATCGCTTTTTGCGTGGAATGGTTCGCGGCCTGGTAGGAACGATGTTACTGGCAGCCCGCAAAAAAATATCAATTGCAGACTTTGAAGGCATTATTCAATCAAAAGATTGCACAAAAGCTAATTTTGCAACTCCCGCCCGCGGTCTTTTCTTAGTGAAGGTTTATTATCCTGATTTTTAGATAACAACTATATTTAGTTCGTATTTTAAATGTTTACTTATCCGCCTGTCACCAGTTATTGCATAAGGGACATCAGCGGGTTGGGTTTTGAGCGAAGGCGAAGAAATTCAGAAACATGCGCAGCAGTTTCTGAAACAAGCGGGTGGAGTCCCGCTGCAATAACGAAGCCTCACGGCTTGAGTAAAAAAGATCTGAATATAAAAGTGCCAAAAAAGCTATTTACATTTGAAGCATCTTCCTTTGAAATTATATGATAAAACAGAAGCTATAAAGATTTACAACTTCATTTATTTCTTTAATTAAAGTATAAAAAAGCGAAGAAGTTTTCTTCTATTTCTTCAAATATTAATATTAACGGAAAGTATTAATATTAAAGGAAAAAGTGAGAAAACAGTCAATTAGAAAGAAACACGTTAGCGGTAATTTTATAGAGACAGTATGCGAACAATAGCAACGACAATAATTTTCTTTCTATTTATAGCAACAACTTTTGGGCAACAGGTTGACAAAAGAATAGATTCATTAATTTCGACTAAAACCACAAAACCTTTCAATGGAATTATTCTTATCTCTCAAAATGGAAAGACAAAATACTCAAAAGTCTTTGGTTTTTCCGACTTGGATAAAAAGACAGCGTTAAAATTGAATGATGAATTTGTAATTGGTTCAATAAGCAAACAATTTACAGCTGTTTTGGTACTTCAAGAATTTGACAAAGGTCATTTAAAATTATCAGACCCAATTCATAAATATTTACCCGAATTAACTCATAGCTAGGCAGACACAATAACTGTTCATCATTTATTGTCACATACTCACGGCATTACAGAACTTGACAAACCCACAAGTTTTGCAGTTGGGACACAATTTGCTTATTCACAAATTGGTTTTGACTTGTTGGCAAAGATAGTCGAACGGACTTCGGGAAAATCATTTGCAAAATTATCAGAAAAGCTCTTTAAAACGTGTGGAATGACAAACACATTTCATCCAGACATAAAAGAATATAAAAACTTAGTAAAGGGTTACACAGAACAAGAGAGAGGCAACATTGCTTTTGACAGTACAAGTTTGAAAAACTATGTAGCAGCAGGAGCATTTATTTCAACTGCAAAAGATTTGATATTATGGAATCAGAATTTGCAAGGCGGTAAACTTTTGAAGCCAAGTACATTCAAGTTGATGACCACAAAACAAAAAAACGCAGTAAGACAACATCCGATTTTTGGACTGACAGAATATGGATATGGAATAACCATTGACACAAAAGACAATCTTTTGCAATTAGGACAAACGGGCTTTGCACCAGGTTTTGTTTCGATGGATTTTTATTTTCCGAAGACAAAAACAAGCGTAATAGCTTTAGAAAACATTGCTTATGACGCTGACGACTTAAAAAAGACATTTTTTTATCATACAGAAATTTTTAAAATAGTTAGACAAGAACAAAAAAACTACCACTAACAAATAAGACTTCGTGGTGTGCGAAGCACAGACCATGAAGTCCATGGTTGTACGGAACCGCGCGGTAGAGGCACTATCAATATTATGGGGATTGCGAATTGTTTTGCTTTTTGAAGGCTCCCT